>Ga0306865_1000472_pt1 | contig 15625 bp, 3 predicted proteins | sample AntRauTorckE5431_FD_190441 | JGI IMG/M metagenome (GOLD analysis project Ga0306865, IMG submission 190441) | Saline lake microbial communities from Rauer Islands, Antarctica - Metagenome Torckler E5 #431 (v2) (version 2) | ecosystem: Environmental > Aquatic > Non-marine Saline and Alkaline >... | reverse complement strand
TTCCTCCTGACAAGGTTACAAAACCACCATCAATACAAACATTTCTATTTGGCCCCGCCGTGACCGTATCGCCGTATTCTACTGTTATTCTGACACTGTCGTAATTAGAACAACCAATCGCATTCGTATAGGTATAATAAACATGATAAATACCGATTCCTCCCGCAACAAAATCATTGAATATCCCATTATTCGCATCTACAATTCCGAGACCAGACCAGACGCCACCTGCTGGGGAAGCCCCTGGCAAGGTTATGTTATTACCTGATTCACAAATTTTTCGATTATTACCTGCATTAACCAAAGGAAGTGTAGTCACTGTTACGGTACGTGTATCCGTATCCTCACAACCTGTTATTGTATTTTTATAATAATAAGTAATCGTATGTGTGCCAACTCCTGCAATTTGAGGATTAAAAGTACCTTGAAGGCTGTCTGTAATTCCTGTTCCTGACCAAACACCACCTGTTGAAGGACTATATCCTGTAAAATTAAAAGCGGTTTGGGATTCACAAACCGTTAAATCTGGACCTGCATTAATAGTTAGAGCTGGACTGACGAAAATCGTCATTTGATCCGTTTTAATACAAGTTCCTAATCCACCAGAACCATAAGTATAACTCAATGTATGGGTTCCCGTTCCTGAAACGGTTGGGTCAAAAATACCAGTCGGATTAATAATTCCCGTCCCTGACCAAGTTCCACCTGCTGGGCTTCCTGACAAGGTTACAAAACCACCATCTATACAAGCATTTCTATTTGGACCTGCGGTGACCGTATCGCCATATTCTACTATTATTCTAACACTATCAAAATTAGAACAACCATTTACATCCGTATAAGTATAATAAACATAGTAAATACCAATTCCTCCTGCGACAAAATCATTGAATATCCCATTATTCGCATCTACAATTCCGAGCCCAGACCAAGTTCCACCTAATGGAGAAGCACCTGGTAAAGTCACATCACTACCTGTTTCACAGATTTTTCGATTATTACCTGCATTAACCGTAGGCGGTGGATTTATGGTTACTAATTTAGTATCCGAATCTGAACATCCTGTAAAGCTATTTTCATAATAATAAGTCAACGTAAATGTACCCACACCTGCAACACTTGGATCAAAAAGACCCGTTGCGGCATTGGTAATACCAACTCCTGACCAAACACCACCTGTAGAAGGCGTGAAATTTGTCAATTGTTGCGGATTATCCAACTCACAAATCGTATCATTTAATCCTGCATTCACCGTCGGAACTGTTCCAACAAAAATCGTTGTTACGTCTGTTTTCTGACAAGTTCCTGTTCCGTAAGTATAAGTCAAAGTGTGCGAAGTATTCGTTGCCACCGCCGTTGGGTCAAACAAGCCGTTCGCTGCATCTACGATACCTGGCCCTGACCAAGTTCCGCCACTTGATGGCGTATAACCATTATTAATCGTAATAATTCCGTCTGTAACACAAACCCCAATCGCTGATCCTGCATCTACGGTATCACCATAAATTACGGTTATTTCTAAAGTATCGAAATTCGTACAACCATTTGCATTTGTATAAACATAAATTGGATAATATGTACCAATTCCACCAGCGGAAATTGTATTAAAAATACCGTTTGCAGCATCAATAATTCCACTTCCGATCCAAGTACCTCCTAAAGGATTGTAACCCGAAAGCGTAATATTATTTGGATTATCACAATAAATAACTGGACTCCCTGCATCTACCGTTGGTAAAGGATGAACTCTAACCGTTTTGGTTGCATAATTTTCACAACTGGTAACGGTATTAATATAAGTATAAGTCAACGTATGTAAACCAGCTCCTGCTATTGACGCATCGAATGTTCCCAACGCTGCATTCGTAATTCCGTTACCTGACCAAACGCCATTTGGCGGACTAAACCCTGTAAAGTTAAATACTGGTTCATCAATACAAATAACTTGATTGCTACCTGCGACGACCGTTGGGATGATACCAACATTGACTTCAACCGTATCTCGTTTTAAACACGTTCCCGTACCAAAGGTATAAACCAAATTATGCAAACCTCCACCTGCTGCGCCTGGGTCAAATATGCCAAGACTTGAATTGACAATACCAGTTCCACTCCAAGAGCCACCGAATGTCGGAATATATCCAGAAAGTGTATCCAAACCATTATCAATACATAACGCAAAGTCTGGGCCTGTACTTACGGTATCTCCGAATAAAATTTGCACTACTAACGTATCCAAACTCGTACAGTTATTACCATTCGTATAAGTCAAAACAATATCGTCATAAATACCAATTCCTGTCGCTCCTGCTAAATTTGCATTAAATACCCCATTATTCGCATCTACAACTCCTGTACCTGACCAGATTCCGCCCGAAGATGGAGTAAATCCTGTCAATTGAATATTATCAGAGGTATAACAATAAGCAACCGTATTACCTACATTTACTATTGGTAATGGGAAAACTCGAATCGTTCTTGTGTCCACATTATCACAACCGTAAATATTCGTAACCGTATAAGAAATCGTATGTAGGCCTATACCTGCTGAAACTGGATCAAACGTTCCTGCAATAGAATCCGTAATTCCATTACCAGACCAATAACCAGTTAATGGATTTTGTCCTGTCAAAGTCGCAACCCCTGCATCAATACACATCTGGATATTATTTCCTGCATCAACGAAAGGTAAACCGCTTACAAAAATTGTAATCGTATCTTTTCTTTCACAAGAACTCGTCCCTACGGTATAAACAGGATAATGAAATCCAGAAGCAACTTGTCCCGGGTCGAATATGCCCGAACTATTGGTAATACCTGAACCTGACCAATCGCCACCCGCTGGATAGCCACCCAACATAATCGATGAATCATCAATACAAAGTGTATCATTGGGCCCTGCATTTACGGTATCACCCGCCGTTACGGTAATGTGTAACGTATCAAAATTTGTACAATTATTATTATTCGTATAAGTTAAAACAATATCGTATTCCCCTACATTGCCTGCCGTAATTGGATTAAAAATACCATTATTTGCGTCAACAATACCAGGCCCTGACCAGATTCCACCAGAAGTTGGTGTATATCCTGTCAAAGTAATATTGCTTGGCGTATTACAATAAATAACCGCATTTGCGGTACTTACATTTGGCAATGGACGAACAGTGATATTTTTTGTATCTGAATTAAAACACCCTGTAATTGGATTCGTGTAAGTATAAGTCAATACGTGTGTACCACTACCGGAAATTGCTGGGTCGAATACCCCATTAACCGCATCAATAATACCCGTTCCTGACCAAACGCCATTTGCGGGGGTTGCGGTTATTAATGTAAATGCCGAATTATCTGCACAAACGACTTCGTTACCTCTTGCATTAACATTTGGAACGCCACCGACTAAAACCGTCGTTTCATCACTATTCTGACAAGTTCCTGTATTAACGGTGTAAGTAATCGTGTAAATACCCGCATTGACTTGCCCTGGGTCGAATCTTCCCGTCGAAGCATTGATAATTCCTGCTCCTGACCATGTTCCACCCGAAGGTAAATTTCCTGTTAAATTAATTGGATTATCATAAACACATAAGGTATCACCTGGGCCAGCTTTTGCCGTATCCAATCCAATAATAGTCAAAGATGTGGTCGCACTATTCGTACATTGATTCCCATCTGTGTAAGTATAAACTAACGGATAAATACCCAGTCCGCCTGCGGTATCACCATTAAAAATACCGTTAGTCGCATCTACGATACCCGCTCCTGACCATGTTCCGCCAGCGGGATTGTAATTCGTTAATTGAATATCGTCAGAAATCAAACAATGCGTAACCGTACTCGGAACACTGACCACAGGAAGCGGTGAAACGGCAACAACTTTTGTATCTGTATTATAACAACCCGTGACTGGGTCGGTATAAGTATAAGTTAAAACATACGTTCCCGAACTAATAGACGGGTTGAATGTTCCTGTATTTCCATTTAAAATCCCTGTACCTGACCAAACTCCGCCTGCTGGCGAATATCCGCTCAACGTAAATACGGGTTCATTTTTACAAACAAGCACATCTGTTCCAGCGTCAACTACTGGAATGCCTTGTACGATTATTTGCATTGTAATTTGTTTCTGACAAGAACCAACTCCAACTTTATAAGTCAAAGTATGTGTACCAATTCCTGCTGCTGAAGGAGAAAAATTTGGACTTGTCCCAATAATTCCATTTCCTGACCAAACGCCACCCGTTGGTGAGAAATTCGTTATCGTATAAGTTCCAGCATTAGTACAAGTCGTATCCCGAGGTTTTTCAAGTTTTGAAGTATCCCCATAAATCACGTCCATTAATAACGAATCTGTATTTTCACAACCATTATTATTCGTATAAGTATAATATAAAGTGTATTGCCCAATTCCACCCGCCAAACTCGGATTAAACATTGAAGTATTTGGATTCGTAATACCAGGCCCTGCCCATGTTCCGCCTGTTGGCGAATATCCTGTAATCGGGAAACTTGCCGCCGTATCACACATCGTAAAATTACCACCTGCATTCACATTTGGAAGAGGTGCGACCGTTACCGTAAGGAAATCGGCACTAACACAATCTGTAATCGGGTCACTGTAGGCATACGTTAAAGTAAATATTCCCGTTCCTGATATATTCGGATTAAATGTATTTCCACTAATTCCTATACCCGACCAAACTCCGCCTAATGGCGTTGCCATTAATGTAAATGGATCAGTTTCTACACAAACTAAGGTATCATTTCCAGCATTAACTGCCGTAAAGTCACTAATTAAAATATTTACCGTATCGCTTGCTTTACAAGTTGCTGAGGTTTGATAAGTATAAATTAATTGTTTTGACCCTAATCCTGCAACAGATGGTGAGAAATCAGGCCCTATTCCCAGTACTCCTGGCCCTGTCCATGTTCCATTTAACGGTGTTCCATTTAAAACATAAATGCCATTATTCACACAAACCGAATCGGGATCACCTGCACTAACGACTAAATTATTGACAATATTTACATCAACCGTATCCTTGTCTTGACAACCGTTTGCATCAGAAAAAGCATAAACTAATGTATAGATTCCTAAACCGCCTGCGGTATCTATATTAAATATTCCAGGGTTATTGCTAACAATACCGTTACCTATCCAGGTTCCGCCTGTTGGACTTGGTGTGTTTAATAAAATATCATACTCGACATAACAATACGTCATATCACCCTGTGCATCTACATTTGGTAGGGCTAATACATTGACAAATAAATTATCTGAGTTTTCACAATTATTACCACCGGTATAAGTATATAAAATACTATGTGAACCAACTCCTGCAATTGCAGGGTCGAACGTTCCGTTTGTCATATTCGTGATCCCATTTCCTGACCACGTTCCACCGAGTGGTGAACCTGCCGCCAAATTAAATGGTAGATCATTGACACAGAGATTAACGTTATTTCCTGCCTCAACTATTGGCAACGGATGAACCGTAACGGTGGTCGGCATATCAGAAGGACAACCATTTCCAATATCGTAATAATAAGAAACGGTATATGTACCTGCGACTACTAATCTTGGATCAAACACTCCTCCAGCTGTAATGGCAGTTCCTGACCACGTTCCGCCAGGATAATCCGTCGTTATTGTGAATGGTAAATTCCCAATACAAGTTTCTACTGGATTGCCTCCATTTACCGTAATTGGCCCTGGAGTCGCTTGTATCGTAAATGTATCCGTTTGGGATCGTACCGTACAATCATTTGTGATGATGATTCCGACAACGTACGTCCCAGGATTCATAAAATTATAGGTTGGAAAATCTTGATTAGATGTTCCTAAAAGTGTCCCATCTAACTGTCTGAACTCCCAAGCATAACTATTAATTACGCCACCACCTGCAAAATAAGTCACATCAGGAGAATAACTAAAAGAATCGCAAGTCGGACTTGGCGGATTCAATGTAATATTAGGCCCTTCCAGTATCCGAATCGTATCAATATAATAGGAAGTATCACATCGATTCATAGCTGCCATCGTGATTACGAAATCGCCAGCGGTATTAAATAGCAAATGCGCGTTAGCTGAATTATTATTCGTTCCATTAATAAAACTCATTCCTGCGGATGGCGTTACCGTCCAATCAAATGTTAAGCTGTCACCAGTCGAAGCGTTATTAAAATATACTTCCGTTGGATTACAGCCATCACCATTAGCAGGGGACGCTCCATTCGTAGAAAAATTTACAATAGCCGTTGGTTCTTCAATAATATTAACCGTTATACTATCGTGATAATCGCCACATAATGTTCCAACGTGAACCAATATGGTATAAAACCCTGGTCCACCTACAAATATGTGCGTCGGCTGACTCGGAGGAAAACCTAATACATTGGCTATACCCGAAGCTGTATCGTCGAAATTCCACTCTGGCGATCCCGCAATACCGTAGGTACAATAGTCTAAATTAAAGGTGATTCCATCAGTTTCCGCTACGGATACACACTCTACCTGAACACTGGTTAGTATTCCTGTTGGTGATTTGGACACCGTAATCGGTGAAGAGTTTGTATGCTGAAAACATTCATTTACTGCATAAAGTGTCACATCGTAGGGTCTTCCTCCAATCGGAATATCAGAACAGTTCTGAACCAATCCTAAACTAAAAATATGAGTTGCCGTATCTTTATAATCAACGGTATCCAACGTTCCATCATCCCATTCCCAAACATAATAAGTAACCCGATGATCAACCGTATCCGTATTATTTAAAGCATAAACGATTTCTCCTTCACAAATATCTGCTGTTCCATTAATATTCATATCCGCTAACGGACGGTCTAAATAAAATATCGTATCCGAAAAAGTACTTGTACAAATCCCGTTACTTCCAGTAACATTGACAATGTAAACTCCTGGAGCAGTGTAAGTATGAGCCGTAACATTCCCAACGAAAGGCACTGCTCCAAGACCTTCACCGTAATCAATTTGGTAAGTATTACCTCCATTATACCCCGAGGCAAAACCAAAAACAGCATTGAATACACTCCCAGTGTTAATAATCGTTTTACACGTTTGATTTTTATCAAAGCCATTACTTCCAATTGTGAAATTTGGAGTAGCCAAAGTATTAATCGTTGTCGAAGCTCCTGACACACAATATTGTCCTGTTACAAAAGCACCATCAATCGTAGCAAAAGCGTAAGGAATCGAAACATCAACGATTAAGGGTAAAGTTGGTGTAATAGAACTGGTGTGAACGACCACACCATTATTATAATACACCACATTTCCATTCAAAACACCGATTCCCAAAGTATCCCCAGTTACAAAATTTCCGAAAGAAGCACCACCATTTAATGGAGCACCACTATTTTCATGTACCTGAAGGATATTTCCACTAAGACCATCAGCCACTAAGGCGTAATCAATAGAATTCAAATTCGCTCCACCGTCAACCGTACTCAAACCAACGGCAACCTTAACGTCCTCGTCTGCTACAAATCCCACATATTGTCCATTCGTAACCGTTTGAGCAGAGTTTGCCCCAGCATCATACGAAAATGAACCACTGGATTTTTTTAAGGAATTTCCTACAATAACACTTGTATTCGATAAATTCGTCCAATTCACCGCTTGCGGAATAGACGAATTAGGTATCGCAGTGACCGTTACATTATAAGTCGCTCCCGAAACGTTCGCAGTAAACGTATGATCAACCGTCGTTCCAATCACTATATTAGATGCTGATGAAGGATCTCCAAAATTCCACTCATAGACCGTATTTGCATTTATCGTTGAAGGATCAATACTGAAATTTACAGTTTGCTGTCCACAAACCGAACCCGTAGGAGAAGTATTAATTATGGGTGTTATTGGAGGAGTACATTGTGCCAAAGCACTCGATGTAACCCCTAACCCTATTATTATAAATAAAAATGAAATTATATTGTAGTATTTTCTCATTGTTCTTTTTTTCTTACTTTTTGTGTTTGCGTTTATGTTTATATTTTCGTGTTTCGTTTTGGTAAAAAATTAATAAATTGAAATTGAATTTTTACCCTGAAACTTATAACAAGCCTGTCTGCTTCTACTGTTCCTCGCCGACGAGCCTAAGTTACCTTTTCCGCCTCTACCTCGTTTTGGTAAACCAAACATAGATGCCGTTCCAAAATTCATCATAAAAGTAATTTCATGTGAACCATAAGTCTGAACACCCAAACCTGTAGTACTTAAATCATAACTATAACCCATGGTAAACCTTGTATCTTTATTTAATTCACCTTCAAATCCTGCTGTAAAAATCAACGCATTTGTATTATTAAAATCAATCAAACCGTTTTTATTTTGATAAAATATACCCATATATACCGGTTGACTTACCACGTAAAATCCATAAGTCACCACTTTTATATTATCTTGATAATCAAACTTAAAATTAGGAGAAAGGTATAAAACCCTTTTTTGGGAATAATTAAAGGATATCACTTCGACCATCGTCCCTGCATGAAAGGTATAACGACGCTGTAACGGTGACTCTATTTCTTGCATCGAAGCATCGGGCTGAGCTAAATGATGTACCGCAAAACCTATATTATTATGTGCATCTCGACCAAATAGTTTCGACTGAAAACGAGCAACTACACCTCCATCAAAATCTACATAACGCTTGTTTTGAATAATCGGTGCGGCTGTTGTCGGGCGAACAACTCCAAGAACTTGATCTAACTGATCCGTAAAGGTAAACCGACTCCAATCCACTGATTTTTGAGCAAAACTTGTTTTTACGCCGAAGTGAATATTTGCCGTTTTATTGATTTTCAAAATATAACCATAAACGAAACCCACATTCGTCGTCGTCAAAAAACCTTCTCCTTCCGAATCCTTTGAAGCAATAAAACCAAACGCACTATTAATAAAAGGCTCTTGAATATCTGCCGCAACAGCATAAGTATTGAAACCTCCTGGAACATAATTCCATTGTCGGCGATAAGCGGTCGATAAGGTTAAACCTTCTTGAGAACCTGCAAAACCAGGATTAAGATAAAGTTTATTAGCGTAAAATTGAGAAAACGCTGCATCTTGAGCATCAACGCATAATACCGTTGAAATCAATATACCGATAGTGAATAAAATAGCTTTCATAGGTGAATATTTCTTATCAAGGCACGAGTACCTTCATTTTTCAGTATAAAAATTAGGATGATAATTTATCATCACTTCATTACTTATCATCAAAACGGAATGCTTTCGTAGTTATTTTGCTGTTAAAATTAAAACCTGAATGAACTTAGTAACGGGGGAATTACTAAATCAGAGAACAACGCTGCAAAAGCAAATCCAAAAGTCAATCATATTAATACTTGTAAGGCATTTTTCGTATTAAAAATATTTTTAATAAATACTGATAATGAATCTTTTATAGGCAGCATTTATAAATTTTTTTAACAAAAAATTTAGTTAAAATCCTATTGGAAAATATCCTATTCAATGATTAAGACACCTTTCTAAATTCCAAATATGGCACAAATAGCCACAATCGGAGTATATTCATTAGAAAATTCTAACTATACTTAAAAAGCTAAAGTGAATTTACTTTTTTATGCTTTTAGAACTTTTTAGGATAATATGTGACAGTCTATTTTGACTTAGTCAATAAGTTTACAATCCGTTACATAAATACGCTCGAAAAAATAATATTGTGAATACAATAAAGGTGTAGCGATACGGCACATCAGATGGTGTAGTGAATCTCTCATTTTTGTTGGTTAGCGGTAAATAATCATAATGCAACCCAAAGAAATAATGGTTTATAATTATTTTAATAGTGTTTACTATAAATGTTTTTTCAGTTCAAATTTACGACATAACAAAGAGTTAAGTTACATTAAACTTAAAATTTAAGACATCTTATTAATCAATATATGTTTCGATAAGCAGATTAAATTAACCGACAAAAACCAATTATACCTCGTTCATTTATTCGTCAACGTTCATTTTTTAAGTAAATATAGCGATAGTAAAAACCGATATTATACTTTTCTAAAGCTGGAATTTCCACCTCGAAAAAGCAATTCAAAACTAAATGAGTCCTTTTAAATTTAGAATTCTTGGAATTTATTAAAATTGCGGAAAATAGGACTGAGAAAAAAGAAAAAAAGCGGCAATTCTTCTAAGGTTGTAAAAATTGCACCTTAAAAGGGTAGCCAAAATCGATTTTATCCTTTTTTAAATCCGTCAAATCCGTGCTCCTTTTCTTTTCACGTATAAAAGGAACACGGATTTGACGGATTTAAAAAAGGATTTAACGGATTTGTTTTTGTTAGTTAATTGATAATCGATTTATTAATCAGAATTAGGGATAAGGTGAAATAGCCTAATTTGAACTCGCCCATCAACCATAAAAACCTCCTACTCCATCGCCCAAATCCAATCACCACTTAAATTAAAATATCCTAATTTATCGCCATTTTCTACCCGAAAAATACCGTTGCCCCAATATGTAATATATTCGTAATTCGGCTCTACGATGACCTTACCTTCTAAGTCCGTCACGCCTTTGAAAGACTTGATTTTGATTTGAGCGTAACCATTTTTAAAAGGTTCAATCTCGTCATATTTTGGTGGCACTATTTCCACACCTTGCTGCGTCAATAAGCCCCAGTATCCTTGATTTTTCACGATTGCAACGCCATTTTGATACGGCAAAGCTTCCTCAAAAAAGCCTTTAGCAGGTTTATTACTTTCCGTAATAAAAGAGTATTGATAATTTTCATTGCGAACCAAACCTTTACCTTCCGAAAAGGCTAAAATGCGATTAACTTCGGGCAAAATCGTAAAATTTCCATTCGTATCGACCAGACCCGAACTTTTATAACTATCGTAAACAACGCCAAAACCATCTTGAAAAGGCATCACTTTCGAGTATTTTGGGGTTAAAATAAAACTACCTAATGTATCAATATAACCCCATTTTCCATCAACTTGCACCGCTGCAATATTTTCAGTAAACGGCTTAACATTTTTTAAATTAGAATTAATGACTTCTTCCCCTGAGCAATTTATAAAACAATAACCTTTTTTCGTCCGAACCGCTGCAAAACCATTGGTAAACGGTAAAATTTTATTATATTTTTTGTGCGTTATTTTTTCTCCTTTTTGATTAATAATAGCATAATATCGCCTCGTACCGTCCATCTGAACGATTGCCAAACCGTCCGCATTAAACGATTCAATTTTAATAAATTTTGATGATTGACAAATAAAATTTCCATTCAAATCTATCAACGCCCATTCTTTTTCGTGCTTCACTCTCGCCACGCCATTTTCAAAATCGTTGGCTTCGTCAAAAGACGTTTGAATCATAATTTTTCCCGATTTATCAATATATTGATAATCATAGCGCAGACTCACGGGAGCGATATTTTCCTTGAAATTACCGGCATTTCGATACTCATTTTCTATCACAATATTACCGTATAAATCTATAAAACCCCATTTTCTACCCTTACGGAAAGCCGCCAAACCTTCGCTAAAACCTTGCACTTTTTCATATTGACATGCAATAATTTCATTCCCATTCAAATCACAAAAACCCCATTTATCGCCTCGTTCGACCGCAATTCTACCCTCTTGCACGTTGCCCAAATCCGTATAAATCGCAGGAACGATCACCTTTCCAGTATGATTAATCAAGCCAATTCGCTCTTTGCGAACCAAAACCTGAATCATCTGACTATCCGAGTTTTCCAAATACTGCACGTCATTATAAATACATTCCAAAACCGATTTTCCCGTCTTGTCAACCAAACCCCAACTCTTTTCATTTTTGACAATCGCCACACCATTTTTAAATTGTCGAGCAAACTCAAACTGTGGCTGAATCACCGTTTTACCCAAGGAATCCATAAAACCCCAAAGACAATCTTTACCGATCAACGTGCCTTCGTCACGCAATTTTTGGTCATAATTCGTCACCGATGACATATCGTTAAAGCTCAACATTGCACGTAAATAATTATCCAAACCTCCAAAATTTACATCATTTTTTAATAACGTAACCGATAACCTTCCTTTCTGAGAAAAACTCACCAATCCATCTTCAAATTCGCCAATAAATAACAAACTTTTTTGTAAAATCTTCCCATTTTTCGCCATCAAACCGTGGCGACCGTCCGTAAAAATAACCCGTGCAGCAGGCAGATTTTTATCCTTAAAATCCGTCAAACGAATATCCCACATATTCATTTCCGTCACCGGCAAACCCCGCTCATTATTGACAATTCCGTAAATATTATCAAATCGAAATTCCGTTCTATCGACCTTAAATCGCCCAATTGACCTTTTGCTAACTAACGTAAAACCCAAATCTCGCTCAATCCTAATCCAATCATAACTGGGCGAAATTTGGTCTTTTCCCGTCTCTATATTCCGCAAACCCCAACGGTCTTGCATCGGATCATGATACCATTCAAATTTACCAATTCGAAAATCTTGTGTCGTTTGCGTCACCGTTTGCCGCCGCATCGTCCGCCCAACTTTTATGCTGCCGACCTTTTTATAATTATATTCATTTTGCAAATTTCCATCGTCATCAAAGTTATAAATCGTCAAAGCCACACCTTGATATGCCTTCGCTTGACCTTCTTCGATGCTGATTTTACTAAATTCAAAAGGAATGACAATTTGACCTTGAAGATTAACAATACCAAAAGTTTCACCATTTTTAATCGCAGAAACACTACCATTTAACGGCGTAATAAAATCGTATTTTGTTGGCAAAATCAAACTATCTCCATCTTGCACAATGCCCCAATTTCCTTCATTTTTGACCCGATACAAGTCGTTGCCAAACGGCTGAATTTCGCTGTATCGACACCTCAATAATTCCCGACCGTTGAGGTCAATCAACCCGACTTTATTCCCTTGTCGCACCACGATTTTATCATCGCTGTACGGAATATAATTATCATATTTTTTATTGGTAATAAATTGACGAGTATTCAAATCAAATAAAACCGCATTTTCTTTTTTTCGCAATCGAATAATACTACCGCTAAATAAAACCCAATCTTGCCATTCCAACGGCAAAACTTCATTTGTTTGTGCATCAAAAAGTCCCCAATAATTTTCATTTTGAACAAAAATAAAATTTTGAATATCATATTTCACTTTATCAAATTTAGGCGGTAAAATCTCCTGTCCGTCCAAATTTATAATACCATATTTTTCTCCTTTTTTAATATAAAATGTCCCGACAGGCGACGGTTCAATCGCATCATATTGAGCCGAAGTAATGAGTTTTCCTTCACGAGTCGCTAAGCCACATTTATTTCCCCAATAAAAAAGTAAAAACGCCCCATCTTCCAACAGTTCGATTTTATTATATTTTTCTTTTAAAATTATTTTTTGTTCCTTATTAATAATCGTCCAATTATCCGCTTGCTTTACTCCAAATAATTCCGAATTAATGATTTTAATATCTTCAAATTGAGGATTAAAAATGACTTCACCACGCTGATTAATCAAGCCAACCTTATCTTTTGTTTGAATCATCGCAAAACCAAATTCATCTATTTTACCAATCGCATCGTAAATTGGCGGCAAAAATTTTTTTCCTTTCTCATCAATTAAACCCCACTTATCACCTTGTTTTACAGGAAAAACGACTTGAGCGGTTGCCCAATTATTAACACAAAAAAGAAATAAAAAAAGGTATATGTATTTCATGGTTAGTTTTGGATTTTTATTTTTTTAAATACTAAAAGTGTAATTCAAACGCATAAGACTTTAGGTTATTTTTTGAAAACTTAAAAAAAAGAATTGAAAATCTAAAAAAAGACCGTCATGCGGCATAACGGTCTTTTTTTTTACAAAATACTTTTAATCGTTAAATTTAGAAGCGGGGATATAAATTCCCGCTTCTAAAAACTCAGTAGAAAATCAATTTTAAACTATCAATTATTTTTAACATATTGTGCAGTAGGCAACGAAACGACCGAACAATTGAATAATGAAACCTAACTCAACTTAGAAATAATACTTTCCAAATCTCTCACAGAAGCCACCGCTTCCGCTTCTATATTCATTTTAAAAGTAAACGTTTTTTGCTCATTCAACATCCTTAAATCAATTTTTGCAAAATCCTCTGGTTTGAAATAAGCGATTTTATTGCCCGGCAAAACAGCAATTAAAAAATTACTTTCATTCGGATTAAATGAGAACTTATCGAAATCGGTTGGATAATAACGCACGACCGAACGATTTTCACCTGTGACTAAAAAGATACTGATTTTATTAATATACTTATCCGTTTCTTGACCAAAATCAAAACTCGCCAAACATCTTTTTCGTTGTGGATTTTTCCAAATATCCCAATTATGCACGCCAAATTGACTGACCGCAAAGGTTCTCAATAAATTTGCTTCGCCGTTCAAACGATTTTCTTCTTCCACTCTTACTGCTTTCAACTGTTGGTATTCTTCGTTTTTCTTTTTGAAAGACGCAACCGCTTTATCAAAATCCATACCTTTTAACGCAGGCGTTACATCTGTTTTAAACGTTTTTTTGGCATTTTTCAACGTCAACTCATATTTGCCAAACTCAGGTTGCACCGCTTTCACGTCCACACTCGTCCAATTTTCTTGGAAAACCCATTGATTATCTTTCGGATTTTTGCCTTGACCATCATATTGCCAAACCACGCCGTGATACGCCCGTAATTCAGGAAAAGATTCGTAATTAATATCTAAATCAAAAACAAAAGCATCTTCATCAAATTTTGTAGGCTTTGCAGGTTGTACAGGTACTTTTGGCAAGTTTTTGACTTTCGTCAATTTTGCTATATTGGATTCCGGTTTAGCCGTTCCTTTTGTTTGCCAATTACATTCTTTTTTATCAAAATAAAAGAAATCAAAGTTTTCGCCTGCTACGAAAGAACCCATTTTTACTTCAATTTCCTTATCGTCAGCGATAGCAACCGCTTGACCATTTTGTTCCCCATTAATTTCAAACATTCCAGCGGTTTCCATGTACTTGTCGCCTTCGGCGTTCGTCATCGGAATCCCACTTGCGATAATCGCAGCCGCATCATGAAACTCACGATACGAAATATCAACTTTTCCTTTCACCGGATTTCCGTCCGCATATTTAAATGCACCTTTCGGAATAATGATGACCGTTCCAGTTTCGGTCTGAATCGTCTTGCCTTTTTCAACATCGACCGTATATTTTGAAAACGGCACATCGATACCATCAAAAGGCGGTGCGATGCTATTTTTTTTCACGTCAGCATCCGCAACTTGCGTAAGTTTCTCTCCCGAAGTCGTCGTTGCCTCGCTTTTTTCGTTTTGGCAACTTTGTAGTGCCACAAGCACCAAAAGTGCTAATACGTAGGTTATTTTTTTCATGATTTGTAATTTTATTAAATGATTTGCCCTCCTAACGAGATGATTTTAAAAAGTTACAAGTTGGGTAAAAAATTAGTTTTATATCTTAAATATTAGCACTTATTGAATCTTTAAATAAGACCTTTATAAAATTTGCGGAATTTGTCAAAAGCCCTTTAAATTTTGTACGTTTAGGATACAAATTCCTTACGTTCTGGGAATGCAGACTGAC
>Ga0306865_1000471_pt1 | contig 15644 bp, 14 predicted proteins | sample AntRauTorckE5431_FD_190441 | JGI IMG/M metagenome (GOLD analysis project Ga0306865, IMG submission 190441) | Saline lake microbial communities from Rauer Islands, Antarctica - Metagenome Torckler E5 #431 (v2) (version 2) | ecosystem: Environmental > Aquatic > Non-marine Saline and Alkaline >... | reverse complement strand
AAGATGTTGGTGGCTATCTGATGGGCTACTACAACCGGCAACGACCTCACACATTCAACGACGGCATTTCGCCCGTTGCGGCTGAGGAAAACCTTAAAATACTGTCCGGGATTAGTTGACCACTACAGGATGACCCGCATAGAAAAATAACAGTATCCGGAGTGGGGTTAGAGTCCAGCAATCCTCTGAAATCTTTCTCGATTTTAGTTTCAACGTAGAGGTAGTTTTTTAGCTCGTTTTGTTCTTTTTGTCCCTGTCCCAGCGTGGTTACCGCTTGGGCTGACGACCTGGCCAGGGTGTCTAGCAACCGTTTGAACTGCACGTTTTTTATCCTTAATCAACGGCTTAGAGTAACAAAGGCTTACTATTCGTGATGAAAGGAAACCAAAGGTCAGTTGAGGCTACCACAGGGCATAATTTGAAAGGAAGCTACCGTCCTAAAGATATGCCTCACCTACTTCCGGCACTAAAAAACCAAAAAAATCAGGGGTTAGTTAAAGCTGACACTGATGAGGATCGACTGAATTGGAGTATAGGTGGGGCTGGGAATAAAACAAATGACCATTGCACAGCATGCCCGCCTACTGATCGGGGGCGTCTACGTACTCTGCCACTTCGTCCAACGATACCTCAAAATACTCACATAACTTGTCGAGAATATCGGTAGTGGTGTTGTAGCCCCGCTGATTCGCGATTTTTGACAATGTGGTCCTGTGGACACCGGTCTGCTTAGAAACCTCATCCAACGTAATCCTGCGATTTTCTTGAAAACCTTTCTCGGCAAGAAGTTCTTTTAGCCGAAACCTGATCATTGCGCTTACTCCGTCTATGCAGGCCTTCAGCTTACCAAAAGCGACGCGCAATCACATCTAATGTTGCTCAAGCGCTACAAAAGATGCTTGACAGTGATGATTCTTGGCTTATTATGTAGCTCGTACGCTACAAAAAGAGGTTAAAAGCTAATTATGTCGACAACCGAGTACTTGACCACAGAAGAGCTTGCCGCGCGAATTCGCTATGACGCTCGAACCGTGAGGGAACGTCTCAAAGATTCAGTTTTGATCGAGGGAATTCACTACATCCGCCCATTCGGTGGACGAAAGATCCTTTACATGTGGGAGCCCATCGAACGGGACATGGGAATTCAGTCAGGCCACCAATCTCTCGCAATTCCAATGGCTAATGGGGGACGGATGAATGGGTAGTATCCGGGTACGCGAGTCCACACAGAAACTGTTCTTCGACTTCCACTATCAAGGAAAGCGGTGCCGCGAGCAGACCGCTCTGGAGAACACTACATCGAACCGTAAAAAGCTCGATAGCATCCTCAAACGAATTGAAGCCGAAATCACCCTGGGGACATTCGAGTATCAACGCTATTTTCCGAATAGCCCACGGGCACAGGAGTTCACCAAACAGGCAGAAGTCCAGCGAGCCAGGGAGATACACGACACGCCGCTGTTCGAAGCCTTCTCAAAAGACTGGCTCGGCGAAATGAAAATCCAGTGGCGCCAGTCACACATCACAACAGTGGAGGGAACCTTGAAAAACTACCTCAACCCCCACTTCGGGGGAAAAGAGGTTGGCCGCATCACCAAGAAAGACATTCTCGATTTCCGGGCCTCACTCGCCAAAGTTACAACCCGGAGCGGAAAACATCTTTCAGCCAGTCGTATCAACCGAATCATGACGCCTTTGCGCATGATCCTTAGCGAAGCAGCCAACCGGTTTGAGTTTACCTCACCGTATCACGGGATTAAATCACTGAAAGTCCCCCGGACTGATGTGGAGCCGTTCAGTATTGATGAAGTGAAACAGATCATCGATACCGTTCGGCCAGATTTCAGGAACTACTACATCGTCCGCTTTTTCACCGGGATGCGCACCGGCGAGATTGATGGCTTGCAGTGGAACCATCTGGACTTCAAGCGGCGTCAGATTCTGGTCCGCCAGGCCTTGGTCCAGGGGCGCCTGGAATACACCAAGAACGACGGCTCATTCCGGACCATCGAGATGTCCCAGCTGGTCTTCGATGCTCTCAAAGATCAGCAAAAGGCGACTGGAAAGAAGAGCTTCGTTTTTTGTACACGGACCGGCGGGCCGTTGAGCCATAACAACGTCACAAAAAGAGTTTGGTATCCGCTGCTTAGGCACCTAGGACTACGCAAGCGCCGACCATACCAGACCCGTCACACCGCAGCCACGCTCTGGCTCGCGGCCGGTGAGAATCCTGAATGGATCGCGCGCCAGATGGGTCACACCACCACGGAAATGTTGTTTCGTGTGTACAGCCGGTACGTCCCAAATCTCACGCGCCGAGATGGCTCGGCTTTCGAACGCCTTCTGATCAACGAATTTGATGCTCAGGTAAATCCCGAAGAGGAGATAAACTCATGAACTCGGCACCCCATTCCCTTTTCATCAGCCGTAGGGCTGTCGCTAATCGACTTGCGGGCGCACTGGCCGTCACCATGCAAATTCCGCACGGCACAGCACTGGTGTGCATCCTCGGCAACGGTGATGAGTCTCCAAATACCTCAGCCCTTGCAAATTGGGTTGAGGCGGAGCTTAGCCAAATGGATTTCGAGGATCAGCAGGATCCCCTCACCTATCTCATTGCCCGACTGGAGCGCCAACTTCTTTCTATTCAGGAGGGGTCAGTATGAGCGGTACTCTATTTGTAAATACCAAATGGGATAGCGATCCAGAGGTCTTTATCGGAACCATCCTCAGGTTGGAAGAGATCCCCAATGGTGATGATCTGCCGGTTATCGAACTGCAGGTCGAGAATTCTTTCGAGCGGTATGAGGTCATGATGTCTCAACCACATCCAGAACTGCAGTTGAAGGATATTCCTGATTCGGCCGTCCAGCTCGTGTTGTGGACGGCCAGAGAACAACACGCGGTTTCTCGTTCTGACACCGTCATTTTGCTGGACACCCCAGACACACTGTTGCATCTGCCTGAGTCCAAGTTGCGCTGTCCTGACATTGCTGCCGACTTTGAATTGTTCATCTCACAATGTCCGGTGAAGCCATTGGCCGATTTCGTACGGCGGGTGCTTGGTCGGCCATCAGTGGGCATTCCGTTTATGAATGCGACGATGCCTGAGACGGGTTACCAGGCACCAAGCAGTCTGGCCCGGCATAGCCTGGAAGTGGCAACCAGATCGTTCGATGCATGCCGTGGGTACACCGACGAGGAGCGTTGGCTGGCTGCCATCGCGGGGCTTTTGCAAGGGTTGGGCCGGATTGAGGTTCCGGATTCTGGGCCAACGGACTACCTCAAATTAGTCCTCAAAACATTAGGCTTGCTATCCGGGGATCTCAATTGGTTGGGCCAGTCTCATCCCGATGCGGCCCGAATGATCCAGTTTGTCATCGCGTCGATGTACCGGATCGGGAGCGATACACCGCGTCACCCAGCGGCGATGGTCGTTCAAACAAGTCACCTCGTCGCCGCCCATCTTCAGTCGGAATTGATGGAGGGAGCAAAAACATACCTGGTCGAGTCTGAAACAAATCTCACCACGCCCTAAACCGACGGCAAAACGTTGCCTTCGACGAAGGTGTATGTTTTGTGGCCATGGATGGCCCTCTCCTTTTCTATTTCTTCATCGACGTACACCCGACCGCCAAAACCAATCAAAGATACGAAAGCCACAAACCGAACCGCAGTCATGGCATGCTGAAGGGGCTTGTTGCCAAACCCTTCTGGTGGCGGATCAAACTCTATGTGCGCGACACCCATTGCATTTCTTGGACCCACCGGATCATCCCAACGCACTCGGATAGAAGTTCTGGGCAAAGACAGCTCCTTGCTCCAATAATCCTTCAATTGACTTTCATTAAGACCATTTTCAGGCGCACGCACATCCACCCATGCAAGTGGGAGGAAATCGATAATTTCCAGGAAGTTGAGATATAAAATCTTTCTCTCGGTAGTCGGAAATTTTAAATGTGTATGACTTCTCTGCATCGCCTTAACAACGTTTTCCACGAGTATTCGAAACCGTTCAGCGTCCGAGTCAGCAACGTCTACTAGACGCCGGTATAACAACTCAACAGTTGAATGGGATTTTTGACGCTTGGGAGGGGCCGGACATCTGCGCTGAACAGGGTTATCGACTCCTCCGACCCCGTTTCGGCGAGCGATGTTTTCATCGTCAGGTCTCTTGCCCAAAGAGAATGCATTACGCTGGTCCGGATGATCTTCTCTGAAATTTCGCGAATATTGCTCCATCAACCAATCGCCACGCTGATAGCAAAGGAGCAGGCTGGCCTCAGACAATCCGCATAATTCTGCTGTCCCAGCAATTGCCTTTTCCAGTTGTGCACCGTTCTGTGTGAGCTGAGAAATACGATCGAGCGCACGATAAATCAGCAGGGCCGACGCTGGCATCTGGGAACTCACAGGCTTCACCTCTCCAGGTGAGTTGACCATCTCGAAGGCGATGAATTTCTTATCTACGGCTGTCCTTCCACCTTTCGCCCAACGGCCGAGAACTTCGGCCAACTGAGCTGGAGTCGTGTCTTTTACAAGGCCTCGCCGACCACGCCTTTGCGCCAAATTTTCCTCTGTAAAGCCTAATAGCTCCGCCTGACATTTGTTTTTCAGAGGTTTCATCGGTACCAACCAGCGCATCATGCCCACTGCGTAGTCCAGTACATGGGTATAGGTTCGGACCGTCTGCGCCGGCGATGCGTGCCCCATCATGACACCCAGGTACTGGATCTTATCGAATGCAGGGACGTACCGCTCTTCACCACACAAAACCGCATACCAGTTTTCTCCCCAATGAGGCATGATAATTTCGCCTTCATCATTGCAAGCCCACTCACGAGGGAAAAGCTCACCTGGATGCGATTCCAGCAATCGCAGGGCATTAAAAGTGGCACAGGAATGACGCAGGTGATGAAAGCGCAGCGCTGGAGTTCCCGAAACGGCCCGCATGACATCCTGAATTGGGTCGATCAAAATTCCAGCAGGAATCAATGAATTCGGCTGGTGCAACTCGCAGAAAACCAGTTGATTGCGTTTTAGCGAGGTTTGCTCCAAAACTCGCCGACGATACCAACGCCGAATCAGGTCCAGCTCAGACCCGGTTAGCAGGGCCCACAATGGAAGTACTCGATTGGCATTGGACGTCTTGGTGGATCCAAATCGGTTCCCCCTGACAATGAGCGTCGGAAACGCCAAGGCCGGCTCAACCAATCCCTGCAAATCCCGGAGAAGCAGCCGTCGGATTTCCCCTCGTCGTAAACCGCACCGATAGCCCAGAATCAGCGCGCCTTGTCGTGCTTCAGATAGCCGTCGATCCGGCTCATTGTCGAGAGTAGACTGCGCTCTCCCGTATTCTGCATGCGTTAATATCTCCGCATCCACCTGACCGTTGCTGCTCACCCCTTCAATGTAGGTATCAGGCAGGCCGTGTTCCGTCACCAGGTATCGATGGAAACGTCTAAGGACGCGTGAACGGTATGCCCGCTGTTGGGTGGAGGCGCTGGCTTTCAGCAGCTCAGCATAGAACCCTTCCCAATCGTCCTCATCCTGATCATTCAGATCATCAACATCAATCAACTCGGCGATCAGCGGTTCCGCAAACTCGGCTAAGTATCGCCGTATGGAGCTGGCTGCCAGGGAAAGTCTTTTGAACGCGCACCATGAAGCCACGACTCTCACGATTGGTGAAAAAGTGGATGAAGAAGCAATTTTTCTAAGGGCCTTGTAGCCCTTATTTCTTTTGGATGCCTCCCTAACCCTCTCATCGAGTGCCAAAGCTTGACGTAATGCGTCCATCGCATCTTTGGCGGTTCCGTTTTTCGACCCATAAAGAGGACAGGATGGTGCACTTGCAATCAATTTCGAATTGGGTTTTGGCGGACTATTTCGAACCGTTGATGGAATCAGGCCGGTAACCAACCTAGCCCAAGAAGAAGAACTGATAGAGACTGCAACACCTGCTGCATTTTGTACAAAACCAGCCACCCCCATCACGTCCAGCGATGCCCGAGTCGAGGCTGCATCCATCAGATTCCGGGTGAAACCATTGTCAATAGGAATAGTGCTTTGTGCGGATAAAATTCTTGAAACAAATGTTGCCAAGAGGAAAGCTGGATTGCCCGGAAACGCTTTGAAACCATGCTCGCGATGAAACCGGTGCAGTAGACTCAGCGTTACAGGATCGGGAAACCAGCGGTAGCATTCCGAGTCTGCGGGACATTCCACCCAGTACAGTGCCCTTCCTCCAAGAGGTTTTTTCGCAGTTTGAATACCGCCGGAAATAAAGCTGAACACTTTATTGAGAAGTTTCGGGGCGTGTAGCCCACCAAACCAAATCATGGAATATACCAATCGGCCGGCGTCGTGTTCCAAACGCTCTTTTCCGACTAAATCTCCACTTCGCAGGTTGTTCCAGAAATCGCCCTCAATCTTTTCGTAAATCGACTTTTGCGCAAAACTGCGCGGAGTCATCGGTGGCGTGTCCATCCGGACAACCGTCATGAGATCTCGGTTAGGAATTTGGAGGTTATACTCCCTGGCTATTTTATTGAGACGGTTTACCAGGTGATTATGACGAACACGCAGCGCCTGCCCTGTAATATCTGCGCATGCAGTCTCGAATATGAAAGCAACTACGCCCTCGGCGACTGGATTGGGCCAGTCTCCGGCCAACAGCCTTGAAAAATATTGATCGAGAACCCGATCAACGGCATCACGTTCGGCCTGTGCATCTCGTTTCCGATTCCATTCGCGCCGCTCATCACCGTGCAAAACATTTTCTTTGATCTTAGTACCTGGCATTAGCCCAACCCCCTTACCGGAGTCCAACCGAGCTCAGCCTGTATCTCCTCCAGCACTGGTACGAGCGTCGTCCTGTATTCAACCGGAGATAGCGTCGAAAATCTTCCCATGGGCTCCCGTCCTGCTACCCAGTGCCCCATGACGGTGTCAACCACTGATGCGGGGAGTCTCCGATGTAAAAGCTCGCTGCGCAGGAGATGACGCCCAATGTTCAGCGGCAAACGCGAGAATGGTGACACACGCTTATTAATCTCGTCGGGAGTCACCGTAATCGGATGTGCCACTCTCGTGTCCGACGTTGAGAGGAAAAAGAACACATGGCCAGGGTCCGGTTCGCCCAGATACGTTTCGACATTCCGCACCACATGGCGTCGATGTCGCAGATAATAGGCCCAGTGGTTCAAGAAATTTTCGGTGAGCGGAACAATACGAGAGTGGCTCCAGTCGTCACCGTCCTTGTCCGAAATCACCACATACCCGCGATTTAGATCTACATCTGTAATCCGGGAAAGCGGAGCCTGGACGGTTCGATACCCTGTACAAAAGAACACAAGCAGAACCGTATATAGGGTGTATGCGTTATGAATATCCGCAAGCGTCGATTTCCCGATTGGCTGTCGCAGTGCTGCGTCGAAGTGCGTTTTCAAATCGGTCGCGAGCTGCCTAAGAGGATGAGGTGTTGGGCAATAGGGTGAGCCAATACGTCGATCAGACGACACCTCGGTGACAGGAACCAACTCATCTCGGAAAGCAGGCATTAGCCGCGTAATGCTCGTGAGGTAAACCTCCTGCAGATCAGACTCATAAACACAGTAGTAATGGATTCCGGAATGTCGACTGATGTCATCTCGGTCACCGGCAATGAGAATCGCCTCAACCATGTCACCCGCGCCGTCAGACAAACGACGAAACAATGCACGCTGAATTCGTTTGAGGGTCAGCCTGACGTCGCCGTGCTTCGCCATTCGAGCAAGCAAGTCAGTTGCTCGTTTGGCAACGCCTTCCCTTTCGTGTTTTTTAAAGAGCGCGCCACGCCAGGCGAGTGAAGAAAAACCAACGTGACGTTCCAGCGCATTCCAGAGAGGGCCTACAATAGGTAGCCGAATTGACGGCACTGTCTGAATCAATTGATGCCGAAGTTCCGCGTCAATCTGCCCTTTCCGCTCCGGTTGCGGTGCAGCACTTTGCCAAACCGCGGTCTCATAACATATGTACAGTCGTCCGCTTTCGCCTCTTTCCGGCAAATCTCTCAATTTGGATTTAAGCTGCGTTTCCAGCACCCGGTCTAACGTTCGCCCTGTCAGTAAAACCAAAAGCAGAGCCAAACCAGCCGATGCATCGACATCAGCAGCCTCCGTGACAGCTTTCCAGAATACATAGAGTTCGTATTCGGTCGGCCTTTCCCAGCGATTTGTCAGGTTTTGATTAGAACGCCGGATCTGATCCGATTTTCCGCGGTCTCTGGCAACTGCGTTCGTACCTCCCCAGGATGTCCGATGCTTTGAGGCTCCTGGACTCGTAACAATCATGGGTCTGTGCATTAGATCATCAGCGGGAAGCGCATTTCGCTCTGCTGTTTGAAAAAATTTTTCCTCGTCACCCAAGGTCCGGATAGGGGAAACGGAGCATTCAATCATCGCGCCTGAATCGATCTCATCACTATCTTCCGGGTCGATCTGAATTCGCTCTACCTCATAGTCGCTGACGGGCGAATTTTCGTGGTCATCTGTCTCAGTCAGGTCTTCACTTTCACCCTGCGTTCCCCTCTCAATGAGGGATTCTTTTTGTAATGACAGCCCCAGTAGCCGTCTGATCGGGGCGATATGTTTGGCAACGAGCTCGCCGGAATCTTTCAGGGAATCTTCACGCTTTTTCAAAGCCATGTAGCATTTATTCAGGCGAGATGTATCGACCCCTTCCAGCTTGTCTTGCCATAAGTGTGGGCGCCGAAACTCCAGAAAAACGTGCTGTATATTCGACGCCGGTACCCTTCCATCATCCGTGCCAGGTACTCCTCGCCAGATGGCAATAAAAACATGAGCCAAAATAGCCTGTTGTTCGTTAGACAAAGTTTGTTTATCACCAATTTCTAACAGGGCTCTATACGTCGGATAGGGGGTTATTCTTGGCTTTTCCTCGGACGTTGATTTCCACGAACTGGCTTCTTTTGACTCATCTCGGATGGCCTCACATAGTTCAATGATGCTCGGCAGCATGTTGCGCAAGTTCACCATGTCGGGGTCGGTTTCGTCTGCCAGGATTTCGGGCATCAGCTGCACGACCGGAAAAAACGCTCGCATCACCACCCGGATTTGGCTCTGTGTTTCAGGCGGTGATATGAGTTGGTGTAGTGCCTGACCAGTGCTGATAGTTTCTGTGTGTGCTTCGCTCAGCTCTTGAAGACCTAACATAGTCATCTCCTCAAAGCTCCCGACGGTTTGCGCCGGCTAGTTTGGCGAGCTCGATTTTGGTGGGCATCAATGCGCTGCGTTTCATTTCGAAGTCAGGCAGCAGGGTGAAAAGCGATGAAAGGGCTGCCGCGTAATCGCGCTTTTTTAATGCAAGCACCGACAGGTTTAACAATTCGCGCTCAACCACTTCGCGCAAAAAAATGTCAGCCGGAATCGGCGGATATTCAACCAGGACTGGCACCTTTGTTTTCTCTGGCAGAAACGTCAGTAAAAATTGACTGCGAAAATTTCCCGTGACAAAAAATACCGTTTTAATTTTTTTATCTTTTCCCTGTTTTTCTTCTTTCCCCTCTTTTTCCTCGTTGTTTACCTTAATCTTTCCTTCCTCAACCACCACGGGATGCCGGCAGATGTAGTCCAAAATGGCTTGGTCTGGAGCAGCTTCGAACTCGCCAGCCCTGAACGGAATGGCCATAAAGCGCTCAATGAATTGGCTGCGCCCGAATCTCGGAGAGAGCAAAATTTTTTCCCGGGGAACTTTCCTAAATTTATAATTAATTTCAGTCATATGGGCCTCGCATTAGTTTATGGAGACCATTTTGTCGGTTGAAAAACCCCTGTCGACTTGGCTAATTGATCATTTATTACAGTTAGAGCAATAATTACAAAGTCGTAACACTTTTCATGCGCCTGCACCGTCTTGCATCTCCGGAAAAATATGGAATGCTGAGAGCATGAGGATTGATTGGGAGAGGTTTGATGAACGCAGATACACAAAACGTTGACGAACTGCGCGCCTTGATGCGGCAGGAAGCCACAGAACTATTCGAAGGCGATGCCCGGGCCGCTGAACGATGGCTGATATCCTCGCAGCGAGCGCTGGGCAACCGGCCCCCATTTGGTCTAATGGGGACCGCTGCCGGTATACAAAAAATCAGAACACTAATCGGCCAGCTAGAGCATGGCGTCGTGCCGTAAGTCAAAATTCGGCCTGAGATCGTCGACGCTGTATCGGTGTTCAATTTTAGGCAACGGCCGCCTTCCAACAGCGTATCGTGCGTCGGGGAAAAGGCCCTTTGTTGGACATTAGGACGGAACCATTCGGGAGGATGTAGTGCCAGAATTTACAGGTGACAGCGACCATTCGCCGCATTACCCGCGTGAGATGTTTGGGCATGGCCCACTCACTCCCCAGGAAAAGAAAATTCTTGTAGAAGGCGGCGTCGCAATCCCGGTTCCCGGACTTATTCCATATTTGACGACCGTATTTGGCTCGCCTGTTTCAGGAGTGGACTGGATTAACGCAAAGAAAATTTCGATCCGGCAGCTACTGTGCCAAGCACCCTCCAAATCAAGTCATCACCAGACTAAAACCTGAGTCCAAAAATCAGGAATTCACGCCCTTTCCTCTTACGTTTGACGGCAATCCGTTAAATACAAGGGGCAGACCTACTCCGGTACCTAGACAAATCAAACTTACTGACACGTTTCCGAAACTGCGATACGCCGGACGAATCTGGGTTTGACTCTGGAAGAAATCCACTCTATCTTTTGAGCGACGCGTATCTGCGGTCGGCTACCGAGCCTGATGCTCACTTTCCGCTCCCCTCTGCTGCACGGGAGGTTTCAACTGCAGATTCAGACCAGACTTTTGCCTGGTGCGCGCCCCTTTGAAACTAAGTCCTATTGAGAGGAATAACCATGTGCAAGATTGATGCGCCTTATCGCAATCGCTCCCTTGATGAAAAATCTGAACCGAATGAACGGTTCACTCAAGCGCTCGATGAGTCTGAAATCGACGGACATCTTCGGTCACTACTCGCCAAACATTTTTCTGACAACTGGAATCGCATATTTGGGTCTGCGTCCGCTCTAGAGGATGCCCTTAATTCCGTTAAGCAGGAAACATCCGACCCAAGGAAAGCCGCGGCAATAATCTCTTCCGGTCGCTTGGCAAACAAGCTGACCATGGAATTGATAGAGAGGCACCCGATCCTGTCCCAGGGCACCGGAGTCGTCGCTCACGGTTCCAATGAGTTTGCGTTTGCCCAAGAAGTTGCTCAAACATACTTTTCAGATTCGCCCTATGCACTGTATAGCGCTCTCAAAAATTTGGGCTCAACCGCCTCCTCAATACTGTCATTCGATCGTTTTGTAACGGCTCTTTACGGAGAAGAATTCTGTTTCTCCCATCCGCTGTTCGACGACCCGCATCTCATTGCGGAAGGAGAATCGACAAGGAACAACCTGCTTTGGGGCTTCTTCGACACCCTATCCCAGCATGCCGATGACAACCAGAGTGAGCTTTCTGGCATGTGCGAAACCCAGATCAAGAACCTCATTTCCGTTGCCTCATTGGAGTTTCAAGACGGCCCGCCGACCTACGGTTCACACAAGTTCCTGCAAGGGATCAGGTTCCTGAAAGCCTGGGTCGTATCCGATGCCGCAGCCGGAAGACTTAGCAGTGTATACGAAGGAATGTTCCATAAACTGGAGTTCGAGTGGTCGAGCTTTCATTCGACGATACGCTTGATCCGTTCGTCCGATAGCGCTCTCCAAAAGGTCTTGGACGCAGCCACGACTTGGCTGGACAAAACCAGGATCCAACTTTGGCAGACTCTCTGTCTCTATACGGAGCTAACGTCTGCTGATGACCTTCAAACTGAACAGTGGGCTTCGCAACTGAATTCCTGCTTTACGTCTCTGAGCATTCGTTATCCTGACATCCTTTCGCAGTCCCCAGAGGAACAGGACGCCTCTGAAAATAAATACCTCAAGCTTATTTGCTCACAGCTCACGGACTATCAGGTCGAGGCCTGGATTCATTGGTCAATCCGGCAAGACATCGAGTCAGCGCTGCAGCGCCCGGAAAGGACACTGGCCAACAGGGAGTTCCATGGCAATCAGAGCAGGAAGTGGTGGTCTTCAGAATATCCGGCCACCTGGAAAGCTAAACTCGAAGAAGAACTCAACAGCCGCAGTATCGAGGATAAACTGACAGTACTTTCCGGCGCCTTACGCCGCTTGCCTCATGAGGCCGCTGCCCGTGAATATCGGGCATGGTGGGACGGTCTGCTCGAAAGCCTGATCCAAGATCCTGATTTCCCGAGTGCCTTAACACCTCAGTGGGCGATTGCTGCAGCTGATCGATTGAATAATGAGTTAGTGATGCCCTACATCGATAAGAGCCTCGGGTTGCTTCGTGGCGAACTGTCGAGTGGCGCACAGCCTCACCATCACAAGCAGCTTGAGGAATTATTGAGCAAGCTGTCCTTTTTCAAACCATCTAAAGTGCCGCGGTATCGACTCATGTTGATGCGTTCGTCAAACGTTCCGTTTTCTAATGAGTCGGTTTCTCGCTTCAACCCAGTGAACAGCAAAAACGCCGTTGGCTGGTACTGGCCGCTAAAAGAGGCCGCTCGGGACATTTTTGCAAAAAGAATGAACCTCAGGTCTCCAGTTAGCCGGGAAGAATACGAGCAAGCCGAGCTGGAATACTACGAGTCTTTTGCGCTCGAACTGGTCGAGTTCTGCATGAGTCGCCTTCGTTTGCGGAAAGGAGAGAAGCCCAAAGATGGCAAGTACGATACTAGCCAGGTGACTGAAAAATCCGCCGTTTGGCGTCAAGGTTATTTGAAGGCGTTACTGGAGCTCGGCCTTGACCCAAATGGGAAAGCCCATAAAACCGTCTACTTCACCAAACAGTTCGACCCGGATGAAAGTGTTCGCGCGGTTGCAAAAGAGTCTTACCGGGCCGTTCGTCGGGATGCCAAGAAAAACCGCAGCGTTCAGGACTTCAAGCGTGGACTGATTGCCGCCGAATGGTGGCTTTTGATGAGTCAACGGCTTGATCTCAATCTCGACGTGAACCATGAGGAAGCGCTCAAAACTCGACGCAATTTGTTGCGCAATCCCTCATAAACCGTAAACCCTAAACCCCAATCCCAGTGGTGTACTGGAGCCTGATGCTCCTCCCCTGACGCCGAGCGTCCGCCATGTGGAAACTTCACGGTCCGCACAACGGATTCCGTCAAGGAGTATACGCATGCAGAAGAAAACCCCTATTGTTCCAACGAATTCAGTGGCGACAGGTCCTACCGAGATTTCCGAGGTAGATGAGCTCACCATTAACTGGCATGTCACGGAAGCCTGTAACTATCGCTGCCAATATTGCTACGCGAAGTGGAAGGACTCTCCGAATCCGCGGGAGCTCTTTCATGATCCCGATCGCACGCGCGATCTCCTGAGCGAGTTATTCCGGTACTTTCAGCCCACGAACGAAAGCAATCCATTACGTAAAGAGCTCTCTTGGAAAGCGTTTCGCCTGAATCTGGCCGGCGGGGAACCTTCGATTCTTGGCGATCGTTTGCTAGAGATTTCTCAAATAGCGAGGGAGGTTGGATTTCAGTTCTCCCTCATCAGCAATGGCTCACGACTAATACAGCAGGTCATCCGGCAACTGGCTCCGCAGCTTACGTGCCTGGGTATCAGCTTGGATTCAGCAAGCACAACCACCAATAGAGAGATCGGTCGAGCCGAGAGAATGGGAAAACTCCTCAACCTTGATGAGCTGGTGACAAACCTGCAGTTAGCGCGCCAGATCAATCCTCAGCTTACGGTGAAGCTAAATACAGTCGTGAATCTTCTGAATGCAGGAGAAGATCTAAGCTTTTTGGTTGACCGGATTCGTCCAAACCGCTGGAAAATCCTCCGCATGCTCCCGGTTATTGACGACTCTTTAGCAATCAGCGACGGAGAGTTTGCGGCGTTTGTTCAAAGACATCGCGCTTTCCAGTCGGTTCAGTGTGTCGAGGATAATCGCGACATGTCTGAGTCCTACCTCATGGTCGACCCGTTCGGGCGATTCTTTCAGAATCAGTCTTCTTTAGGCGGAGGGTACCTGTACAGCAAACCCATTTTATCCGTTGGCGCCGGGGCCGCCTTTTCGGAAATGGCATTCAATTCGAGCAGCTTTCAAGCCCGCTATAAAGGCGAACTGGGAGGGCAGCTGTGAAGAGGTATAGTTCGAACAAAGATTGGAACATCGTGATTAGGCGCCTCGTCAAGCTCGGCTGGCGTTACCGTCGCCGTGGTAAACATGGCCGGCTAACCCACCCCGAGGTCGCTCAAACACTCACCGTTCCAATCTCACCAAGTGACCGTCGAGGCTTGCAGAATTTCATGCAAACTCTCAGAGCAACCCGAATATACGCTGGCATAGACAAGAGCCGCATTTAACAACAAGGCAGATGGGCGCTTGCTGGGCTCTCTTTGGAGGCCCAGCAGCAACCTCTCGCCAGCGTGTTATCGCCGATTCACTGACAGGCCAGCACACTTCGTCGTTTAACTTCCTGCTGCGCACTTTCAGAGAGTCGGTGGCTAAGACAGGAGGCTAATCAAAAGCGCGAGAAACGGTATCTGAACGCCCAACCCAGGGATCTGGACACATTATCTTGAGACTCCATAGCTTGCAGCCACAAAAGTTTTTTTAAAATCACGAGTTAATCGCTTTTTAGGGCAATTAGACGAGCCTTTTGCCTCAAAATCCTCGTTATTCTGGGTCTGTGTTTTCAACCAATATGCGAGATAAACTATTATGGATCTGGAAGAAAAGCTTAATGAAATCAGATCACTGCACTCAGTGATTGACTCAGCTTGGCTGAGAATTGAGTGCCTTGATGAGGCTCTGGCGAAAATCAAAAATGAAGTAGCCGAAGCCGAAAAGCGATATGAGGAGGTGGTAGAGCGTCGAGAGCAGCTCATGCATGAAGTAGCAAGGCAGGCTATTCTTGAAGGGATAGCAAAGGTCGATGATCACCTGCCAATGCGGAATCCAGTCCGCTTTGTCATCACGATGCACGAACTGCTGGACAGACAAACTGAGGTGCTGCCGGTCGACGAAACGTTGCATTAACCTTTCCACCTAAGGAAGCGCCTTCGGCGCAGGCGGGCGCTTCTTGCACCCAAGCCGGATATAAAAAGGCCAGACCGGGAGTTCCCGATTTGGCCTTTTTCGCTTGGAGACTCCGCGGAATAAGTAAGCGCCCGGCAAACCCATCTTGAGCCCAGTGCTAGAGCCGTCAAGATAGTGTCCACTTATTCCTAAGCGGACACTATCCATGAACAACGTAAGCGTAACTCGCCCTTATAGAAAGCGCCGCCAGTACACCGCAGAATTCAAAGCCCAGCTTGTAGCCGAATGCCAACGCCCTGGAACGTCCGTTTCCCGCGTTGCTCTGGACAATGACCTCAATGCCAATCTGCTGCGGCGCTGGATCGGCGAGTCGAAGCAAGCTGATAAAAGCCTGTCGCCTGCGTTTGTGCCCATCAGTTTTCCGTCAGCGCCCGCCGTCGTGGAAAAGCGTAGCACCATCCGCATCGAATTTCCCCGAGCCGGCGGTTCCGTTATGGTGGAGTGGCCTGCGGATC
>Ga0306865_1000470_pt1 | contig 15655 bp, 14 predicted proteins | sample AntRauTorckE5431_FD_190441 | JGI IMG/M metagenome (GOLD analysis project Ga0306865, IMG submission 190441) | Saline lake microbial communities from Rauer Islands, Antarctica - Metagenome Torckler E5 #431 (v2) (version 2) | ecosystem: Environmental > Aquatic > Non-marine Saline and Alkaline >... | reverse complement strand
TCGGGTGTGATCACGGCTGAGCCTGTAACCGGATAGGCCCCAATGGCCGGGGAGGGCGCCAGAAAGTCGGCGAGCCCCGCCGGGGTGTCGGCCGGCAGCGGCAGGGTTTCCAGTTGCCGGTAAAGCGCCGGTTCCATCCCCCGGGCCAGCGCTCTCAGCCGCAGGGCCCGGCTGTAATAGGGTAGTCGGCGCATGAGTGTGTTCACGGGGCGTTGATGGTTAGTCGCCCAGGCTGAGAAGCGCTCCGTGTGATGCTCGGTGAGTACCTTTTTAAGTTGGTTAAATCGCCATTCATAGCGTTTCTGTTCTGGTGCCGTAGTGGGCTCAGGCCCTAGGCCGTGTATTGCCCATTGTTGATTGGGACGGCGGCCGGCGACGAGTTTGTGCTTGAGGTTAAATTTGGCCACGTGTTTGAACCGTTCACGTAACGAGGACGGTAGTACGGTTTCGTGCACGTAGTTGCCGGTCTCCAGATAGTGCACCGGTGTGCGCAGTATTCGGTTCTGGTTGGGGGCTAGATCACCCTGGCGCAGTCGGCAGGCAATACTCATTGCCGGCTCTAGGCCGTAACCGACCTCGACCAAGCTGTAAACCAGAGACAGGGCGGCGGTCTCGGCGGTTTTGGGTTTGGCCGGGGCACGTTCGGTGTTCTGCAGGTAGGTTTGCGCTATACCTTGGGCTTCCCATTGCTGGCCGGTGTCTGGCAGTACGCTCGGGCGTACCGCCTTTACCGGTGCCGGTGGCAGGGCGCAGCGGATCAGGCCGCTCTGGTTGATTTTCTCCAGCGCCCGGCAGACCACACTGTGCTGCGAATCGGTGAGCCCGCCGGGGCGGTTACCGTTAATATGCGCATGAATCTGTCTCAGGCATTTTTTGCATTGGCTGGGGGTGATCGCACCGGTGTCACCGGCCTCGTTGATTACCGCCTCCAGGGTTGCCCGTTTGAGGTTGGCGTGGGTGCCCTCCCAGAAGGCCAGGGCTACGCCGATAACGCTCTCAGGATAGATCATAAAATCCTCCGAAAACGCGATCATCCAGTTCGATTACGCGTAGGCCCATCCGCTGAGCCCACTCCTCGATGATCGGCGCCATGACCGTCAGCGCCCTGAAGCTGCCGGCGCTCTCCGACCCCCACCAGTCCCGTCCGGGGTGTTTGTGTCCCAGAACTTCATCGACCACCGCATCGCTAAGCGAGGCTGAGAGCTCGGTGGAGGCTAGGTGCCGGAAAACGTTGCCGGTCATGCTCCAGATCTCGCTGAGCCCCAGCTCATTGATGGCCCGCTGCCACGGGCCCGGTGTCATTCGGGTGACTTTGATGACCTGTTTGGCACGTTGAAGCTCGACGAAACAGGGAAGATCCGCGACTGCCGGCTCGGCGAGCTGAACGTCCAGGCCCAGTGTGCGGGCCAGCTCGGTCAGTTGCTCCAGAGCGTCACGGCACTGCTCGCGCTGAGCCATTAACAACCCTCGTTGTTTCTTCATATCCTCTGGCGAGATCGCGCAAATCAGTTTGCGCTCGCGATAGCGGTGAGACGCTTTATCGGACACCCAGAGGCCCTCGGGGCTGAAACCAATCAAGGTTTTATTGTTGAGCGCCCGGCCGAGGGTGTGTAGTTGCAGAACCAGGAAATAATTCAATTGTTGCAGGTTGATTAGGTCGAGCAGGTCACTGAACGACTTGGTTTTGTAGGGGGTGTTCAGTCGTTGGTGGGCCTGTTTGATCGCATTGCGGAGGGCGTAGACCACCGGTGTCAGCGCTTCGGGTGAGGCGTAGCGAATAGAGCCGAGAGTGCCCTCGGGACATACACCGATGACGGCGAGGTCGGCGAACGCCTCGGTCCCCGGGCCGGTCATCAGCCCCTCGGCGTCCCAATAGTTGCGCAGAGCAACCAAGCACTCGGCAAATTTGGCATTCAAAACCGCAAGGTCGTGGGTGCGGTACGCACTTGAGGCAATCTCGTTGAACCCCGTGGAGCCGCGCAGGGTAGCCGCCTCCAGAGTATTCAGGCGCTCCGCCTGGAACGACACCGCGCTGGCTGCCCATTGTGTGAGCGTGCAGGGGTTGGCGCCAAAGCGTTTTTTGATGTTTTTTCGCAGTTCCCGGTAATGTTTTTCCATGCTCAGAAACGGCTGAGGGTCGTCCGCCTCGACGATCAACTCAACGAGACCGGCAGGCAGAACCAGTTGCATCATGTGGCTGTCAGGCATTTTGGAACTGCCTGCCCCACCTGTCCGCTCCGGGGTGGCACCGAGCTGGAGCACCCGATAGGTAAGCCGGTTTGTGATGGGGTTGAGTGCAATGTCCTCGTCATCGGTGGGAGCGTCGATACTCACACGCAGTGCTGAGAGCCGCTCAGGTGCCATCCCCAGAGTCCAAGTAAGCATTACAAAACAGGCACTTAGTGGATTTTCGTCTGTAAATTGCTCCAGCCAGACGGAAAGCTGCCGGCGAGAAAACCGCTGCATGTCACTGCGGCTGAGTACGTTCTGGCCCGCCTGAACGTTGAGCAGGCTCACATAACGTTTGCGGCGCTCGGAGGGCGAAAATTCAGGTGGGGCATCGATAATGGTTGTCTCAATTTCCGCGCTGTCCGCGCGTGCCTCCTTCCCTGCCGAGGCGGAAGACGGTGATGGTTCGTCTGCCTTGTCCCACGCGTAGGCTAGGGACTCCTTTGGGCCTGGTTTTTGCCTAGGCGGGGTGGTTTTTAGCTCCTTGGGCGTTGGCGTGAGGCACGTGGGCAGTGGGGTGGATCGGGTCGACTTGTGCTCGGAGGGAGGGACCTCGGCGTCGGATTTGTCGGTGGTCGCTTGTCGGTTCCGCAGCACCGACGGCACACCAAATTGCCAGATACCGTCGACGAGCCTGCAGACGACGTCGATTTTTTCGTCGAGGTTTTTCACACTGGCCGTAGGGATCGGCATCGGCTCGCCGGTTTCTGCCGTTCGCACAAACCAGAGATGCAGCTGAGAGCAGGTCTGTGCGATTGACTGATCGGCTGGCAGAGCTCCGGCTGCTTGATTGCGCAGTACAAAAATCAAGACGTCCCGCACATAAACGGCGTGCCGATAGTAGCTGCTGCGGGTCAGATCCGTGGGGTGCTGCTGTGCTTGTTGACACTGGTCCAGAAACCACCGCAGCGAGGGATCGGGTGACACCTGCAGTTTGGACGCCGCGTCAATTATCTTTATGATGGCTGCGGCCACTGGATGGGACGATCTAAAGCGGTTTGATGTCTGCAGTTGATCCGCGCGTTCGAGCTGCTCCAGCACGGTTGAGACCACGGCCTCACTGGGCCCCACCAAATCAGTGTCGTTGCAGGATGCCAGATACCCAGCTAAGCAGAGTTCAACGCTGGCCCGGCTTGGGTGGGGCAGAGTGTGCGTGATGACGTTTTGCAATTCGGCTGTGTGTTGTTCGCTGCATCCCGCGAGCCGTAAGCGCCTGGCCCAATCTGCCATGACCTCCGTCGGCAGCCGCGCCACTTCCTTTTCCGGTTTTTGTCGCATGTCCATAGCCTGCTCCTCTTTCCTTAAATCGCGTGGCTGTGGCGGTTGTCGTGGTTGCGTTCTCTGACATCCCGGGCTTTGCAGCCCCGGCCGGGGTTTGTGTAGCCAAGGATCATTTTCCGGTTATTGATGGTGGATTTTCGAACCCGTCCCCCGCACAGTTTCACAAGCTGTTCGGTGGTGATGGCCTGGTCGGGGCGCACCCTCAAAACGTGTTGCCTGAGCAGTGCCGTGTCGTGGGTCTCGGCGTACGCTGCGTGAATCAATGGATCTATCTCGCCAAACAGGCGAGCCGGTTCCAGGATCTGATAAAACAGACGTGCCATCGCTAGATCCGATGGTTCGGTGAGCCGCTCGACCAGGATCTGACTCTGCGGATGCAGCCGATAGTGGTCAGTGGACAGGATTGCCTGCCGCGCGTTGAGAACCTCGAACTGATCGCCTTCCGTTCGATAAACCGTCGGTTGGGTTGGCAGTTTCAGCGGTGTATCGGCCCGCTGGATGGCGCCCGTGGGGTCCATCAATAGGGACAAGTCGACCAGGCGCTTGAGTGGCACTGGTTCGTTAACGACTGCGGCGTGGTAGTGCTGCGCCAGGGGAAGCTGGGTTGTCATGATGGTTAACTCGTTTAATGTTGCTGCCACAGCAAATGGGGTTAGTCCGGTCACACCGGAGCAAACCTCCGCGTGGTGGCAACAAACACGAGAGGCTCAATTCAATTTGGATAACATTTTTGGATGCCCTGTTTAGGGGTTTCATGACAGGCACAGACACACGGAACACGGGTGCGCACAGTCCTGGGGCGTTGGCGGTTTACCGACGCTCTATTTAGATAGTTGGGAAACTCACGCGCTAGGAGGGAGCCCATCAAAAACAATGGGGCCGGGCGTGGTATCACTCGAAATTCTCGTTCTGACGGAGAGGCTCTTGGCCTTGTCAGAGCGAATCAGCTGCGTTGTGGAAAAATAAACGCGCTCTTTGTCACTATTGATCCCGACCCTGGGAGGGCTGAACCACTTCACATATATGCTGCTCTGTCGAAAATTGCCTTGCTGCGATTTCGTTAACCATGTTGCTGCCAGCTCCGCAACGTGGTGGCCGAATATTACGACCATTCGAGATCACTATACACACAGAAAGAACGAGGTTGCAAGTCTCTGTTTTAAATGCAGTATTGGATCTTGGTTGTTGTCATTGTGTTTATCCCGGCCCCGCGGGACGCTCGTTTTTCTGCGGGGCAGGGGTTTGAGCTTGTGGGCGGGTCGCAGTAATCCTGCAGAAGTTTTGGCCGGAGATCAACCGGAAGGTTGGCCAAGGTCTTCTTGAGGGTATTCAAGTCAAATTTTTTATGTTGCGCTCCATCAACATACCGTTTATACAGTGGTACATACAGTATTTTTAGGGCGTACTACCAGTGAAAACCATTGATCAACTATTGCCTGCCTCGGAGAAATTAATATGTTTAGGACGTTCATGATTTATATCCTAGTTTTCAAGGACAAAAATTACATAAAAATTGGTATTACTGGTGTCGGAAAAAATCGAATAATGCAAATTGAACCGCTTTGGGGAAGAGTCGATTCGAGAGAATCCTGTCACTCGATAGTTATGGGAGCAGTGGCGCTTGAGGTTGAAAACGCGTTGAAGATAATTCTGAGTAGGTACAGAGTCTGCGAAAGTGGCGAAGCGGGATATACGGAAATTTTTTCGGTTAAAGCTCTGTCAATGGCCATCCATATGCTAGAAACGTATAGTCAAGCTCCTGTAATCAAAGGCATAAATCCAAATTTAAGCCTGAATGCGTAATTACCTGTGGTTATCGTGAATTGTTTGGTCGCTGCGCCGCGCAAGCACGTGTCCGGTCATCCTAATTGTCGCCGAACATTAAAGGCCGGTGATCGCTTGGCGAGGGTTTCCACCAACCCCAGTACGCAGTGCCGGGTCAATGATAAGCGAGAAGGGGGAGGGCTATGAGTGTACACGGCGACCCGACGGTCTTGTTCAACTTGTTCGTTATCTCGACGCAATGTCCAATAAGACGTAAAAGCGCCTTCGAGCTGTCCGACTGCCGGGATAGATCAGGTGCGAATCAAGTGAAGATTCCGTGTTCCAGCCGACCCACCAATGTCCTGAGTCGTTCAATGCCGGTTTCGGAGCAGAGCATGTCGTTCGGGGTTTGATACCCGAGCCCTCGAACGGGCTGAGACAGCCAGCGCTCGGCAGCGTCACTGTCCCCTTCGAATAGCTCGATGCACTCAGTAATAGCTTTCTCGCGTAACTCGTGTAGGTAAGGGGTATATTTGTCCATGCGTGAATTTGCCTCCAGGAAAATTAACAGTCGAAGTGCGGACTCTCCAGATCAGTATGGCGCATCTGATGCAGATCTTAAATTTTAATGACCTAGATGGCAGTAGCGGGTCGATTGGATGCTTTTCATAGGAAGATGGCCGCCTCAAACCTGAGTGGTCGTCAGTCCGTGGAGACTGGTTTCGAGGAAAACGCCGATGTAGTTGGCCCCGGTTTCAATTGAGCCCTAAAAGCGCTTCTATCGGCTCAAACTCGGGGCTAAGGTGAGCCGATAGATCACAGCGAGCGGCTCATCGATGTATATGGGGACTGGATAATTGGCCGCTTACCGCTGCGATCAGAAGTGATCAGAGCGATCTCTTTCGGTGGACGTCGTGCTGCTCGATGAAGTGATGCCAAAGCAGTTCGTGGACCTGAATCACCGCCTGCCGGTCGACTTGTTGCTCCATCCGGCACAGGGTCAATCATCAACAGTTATTCAAGATTCCGAAAGCCAATCTAAATGTCTATTATCCTGACACGAATACTCTTGAAAGCCGCTTTATAAAAGGGGTAGTGTAAAGTCACACGATGACTATTTTGTCAGGTTAAGTATGTCTACATCAGAGAAAGTGACCCGTCAATTGCAGCGTATGAAGCGGGGCGTCCCGTTTTCCATCAATCAGTTCTACAAACTGGGCGCTGCTGCGTCTGTGCAAAAAGCGCTAAGCAGGCTCGTCCAGGAAGGTGTAATTGAGCGAGTAGCCAAAGGCATTTACGTGCGCCCAAAGTCGCTGGCCAGCATGCCATCGATCAAAATCACGGCAAGCGCAGAACAGATTGCAAAAAAATGGGCACAGCAGCATGGATACACGCTGGTGAGGCAAGGGGTTGAGTCCGCGTATCGGCTTGGCCTTCAAACTCAAGCACCGGTAAAAACAGTATTTTGGACTAACGGCGCCAGCAGAACGTTTACGGTTGGCAATGAAACTGTTGAGGTGCGGCACGTTGCAGAATCAAAGCTACGGTGGAAATCACGCCCTGAAGGTGAGCTACTAAGAAGCTTCACCGTCACCCCAGCCAGTTCCGTTAAACTCACCGAATTGAAAAAAGCACTGTCCCGGCTAAAACTCTCTGAGTCTGAAAGCCGCACAGCGATCAAAAAGCTTAAGTTAGCCCCCCTGCCGAAAGGGTGGCATGTCAAATTGGAGCAATTTGAGCAGGAAATGATGGTTTGACGGATATTTTCGAATTCTATCGCGACCCAGCGAAGCATGATGACTTAAAAGCCATTCTGGGCTTGGGTGCCCAAAAGCATCCTGCGGGGTTAGCCCAGAATTTCCTGGAAAAGGATATCTGGGTAGCTGAGATACTGCGCCTGCTCTACGACGAAAACCTGCTTGGCACTCACTCAACAGCTTTCAAAGGCGGAACCGCCCTGATGCGATTCAAGTAACTCAAGCCTTTCCCCGGGTCGCATCAAGGTACATGAGTACCTGAACCAAACCTTGGCAGGTCAGTGAGGAACTAGCACCGAGCGCAGCACACGCTAAGCAAGGAATCCCCCACCGACGCTAGGTGGGGGAGTATGATCAAGCCTGAGTTCGGGTGTCACAATAGGAAGACGACTTGGAGTGGGGTGAGGATTTGGCGAAAATGACATCGCCTGGGTGGATCGGTGGCTGAGAGTAGCATGGGAAACCATAGGACCATTATGTACACTATTACGTACAAAAACAGCAATCATGTTCGCTTTAGTGTACATCCAGGTTTACAAGCGGCCACTTGATCACTAAGCTGTACAAAGTAAGCAATTTTGTACGTTTTGGTGAACATATGGCCCGCACAGTCAAAGCAGAAACCTATTCCATTAGCCAGGTTAAAGACGCCATCAAGGATACGGGCGCCCTCATTGAGGCCGCTCGTAAAGAGCGTGGATGGAGTCAGTCTGATCTTGGCGATCGTCTTGGGGGTGTGGATCGCCGTCAGATCAGCGCCATGGAAAATGGAAACCCTTCTGTGGACTTTGGGCTTGTGGTCAGTGCCTTGTGGCTCCTCAATGTGCCGATACTGGCTAATTTGGCCTACCCGGACATGAGTTCTTCTGTCACCAGGAACTACAACTTGATGAAACAAAGCGTGGCTGGCAGGTTACAGTCCTCGAAAGCAAAGGAAAAAACATACCGAGTATCGTCTAGAGGTAGTAAGGGCTCCCCCAGTCCGGTCGTTAGGAAGCGGGGAGGGTTGAACAATGATTTCTGATCACGCCTACTTGTGGGTCTACCTTCCAAACCAGGCGGGGCCGGTCGTCTGTGGCATTGTGGCGTGGGATGACTTCAATCAGCAATACGCCTTCCGCTACGCGAAGAGCTATCTCCAACGCCACGATGCGGTCCCGCTGTCCATTCCGGATCGCCCGCTTGGTGAGCTGGTGGATGAGGATATTCCCCTCGACTATGAGCTCAACAGCGTAATCCGGGACGCGTCCCCGGACGCCTGGGGGCGTAATGTCATGATGCGTGAGCACGGCAATCAGCCGGGCCAAGAGCCGGAGGATCTCGGTGAGATTGATTTCCTGCTGCGCGCCGGCCCGGACCGGATAGGTGCTTTCGATGTAACGGACAGCCCCCGTGAATACGAGCCCAAGCAAAGCCATGCCGCCCCACTGGAAGACCTGTTAGAGGCCGCCGATCGCATTGACCAGGGAAAGCGCCTTGATCCACACCTGGATGCGGCGCTCAACCATGGGACCAGTGTTGGTGGCGCCAGGCCAAAGGCGCTGCTGACTAAGGCCGGTGACTATTGGATTGCGAAGTTCGCCTCCAGCAAGGATACGTGGGACGTGGTGGGCATCGAGCACGGCAGCATGACGCTCGCAAGAATGGCCGGACTGGATGTGGCCGAGACTCAGCTCGCGTCACCGCTGAACAAAAAGGTCATCCTGGTAAAGCGATTCGATCGGGTGGTTAGTGAGACGTCTGTGTACCGTCGCCACATGATCAGTGCCATGACGCTCCTGAACCTGGATGAATACGAAGTCCGGAGGGGCTACTCCAGCTACCTCGACCTAGCGGATTTGCTACGCAAATACGCCCGTAACTTTGGGGGTGATGGTGCCGAACTTTTCCGAAGAATGGTATTTAACATTCTGATTGGCAATACAGACGACCATGCTAGGAACCACGCCTGCTTCTGGGATGGAGAGTTCCTGGATCTAACGCCAGCCTACGACGTTTGTCCCCAGCCCCGGGCCGGTCTGTCTGCGGACCAGGCCATGGAAGTTGGCGAATGGGGCCGAAAATCGAATCTTCAAAACGCCATCAGTGATTGTGAGCGGTTTGGTTTGATGGTGGATGAGGCAGATGAGATTATGCGTGAGATGGTTGAGGTAGTTGAAGGCAAGTGGCGACAGGTCTTTGCCGACGCCGGCGTGCCGGATGGCCACCTTGATTTCCTTTCAATGTCGACTATCGCCAGCGAGTCGGTGTTCTACGAGCTAGAGTAGAGCACCGGAAAGCGCTCATCAGATGATCGCGGAGATAGCAGGCCTGTCCTTGGAAGAGATAAAGCTTTGGTGGAAGCCACACCTTCAGGGCAAGAGACGCTCGCTTTCGATTGGTTTCAGCGTAAGACACATCTGTTTCCGGACTTCCCAGGGCAATCTATCCGCGACTATTTGTTGGACAACCCGACTGAAGAGGCGCTCAAGACCGTCTCTTCTAGAGTTCGGAGTTTGTTGTCCAGATAGGGTTCCCCACTTTTTCGGGAGCTACGACGCCCGCTAATGGAACTGAAACATGGTTTGCACATCGATATCGGGCAGCTTTTGTTAAAGTCACCAGCTAGTTTCCTGTGGTTGAGTGCAGCTTCTCGAAGCGAAGAGTTGATTGGCTCAGGGTTATCCAACAGTTCCAGCATCCGGTCAGCCCTTTGCCGGGAAACCTGGACTTGAAGCGCCTGACGCTTGGTCTCTTGTGCTTCTTTCTTTGCAGCATAAACTAGGAACTGGCTCGCGCTGCAGCCCGCTAACTCTGCATAGACCCCGGGGGAGAAGGTTGCTGTTCACGGTCCGGCAGTAATGCAGCGTTTGCTGAATGGCTTGATAAAGACTTCGGGGAGTTGCCCGGTGTGGCCCGTGCGGCGATTGCTCATCTGTGGTTCGAGACGATTCACCCCTATTCATCAAGCAGGTCGTCTATATCCACAATAAGAGCTTCTGCCAGCGCCTTCAGTACTTTCGCTGAGCCAATCTTGCTGCTGGCTTCAATCTGACTGATGTAGGACTTGCTCACGCCCACAGCTGTGCCCAAGGTTTCCTGGGTCAGGCCACGATACTCGCGCCAGATTTTGAGCGGGTGCTCATTTCCTGCGGTGAGGCGGTCGACCACGTCAGCAGGTACCGCTTCATCTTCACCGCTGGCGAGCTCACCCATAGCCTTACTTGCATCCGCTGTGTCCTGCGCGTCTTCCGCCAGAGCTAACAGCTTCAGATAATCATCATAGGGCAGTACGGCATATTCCGGCTTCCCCTCGCGTTCAATAATTTGTACGCTCATTTGTATACGCCTCCTCTTGAACCTACCTTCAGCACGAGTACCACCAGCTCGCCATCGTCAATACTGCAGATAGCCCGGTAGCTGCCCTGCCGAAAACGCCAGAAGGGCGCGCCTTTCATTGGTTTTAAGCCACCAGTATAACTTCAATGGTCGTGGCGGGTTCATTGGGTGCCTTTCTGGGGGAGTTGATCGCCTCACCGGGTAGCCCCTGAGCCGAATATAAGCCATAATCGGCTCACATTGTGATTCAAATGAGAGGTTTGTTCGGCTCATGTACATCTGGCAAGAAAAAGGCTGGCCTAACTTCACTTGGAATGAAAACGCATTACGCGATCGCCTGAACCGCATCCGTCTTTTGCAGGGGCGGTTGCTGGGGCGCACGGACGGGGTTCCGAATCAGGCCAGCCAGGACGTTGAAATGGACGCGTTGATTCAAAACGCGATCCGCACCAGCGAGATTGAAGGAGAGGTGATGAACGTCAGCTCTGTGCGCTCTTCCGTCGCCCGACATCTTGGGGTGCAACGTGCAGGAATCACCGGGCGAACCACACCAGAGTCTGACTGTTTAGTAGAGTTGTTGTTGGAAGCCACTCATGAACCGGAAAAGCCGCTCTGCGCTACGACGCTTTGTTCGTGGCAATCCATGCTTTTTCCTGAAGGGCCAGGGCCTTTGGTCAATCTAAGGATTGGAGAGTTGCGGGGAGACCAGCCTATGCAGGTTGTCTCCGGGCGGATGGACCGACCAACCATCCACTTTGAAGCCCCGCCCAGGAAAAATCTGGAAGCTGAGCTCGACCGCTTCCTCCAATGGTTCAATCAGCCGCCCGCTGGCCTGGACGATCTGATTCGCGCCGGCATTGCACACCTCTGGCTTATTACGCTCCATCCGTTTGATGATGGCAATGGGCGTTTGACTCGTGCTGTTACCGACCGCGCACTGGCGAAGGCCGAGCGCCATTCGGTCCGCTTTTACTCACTCAGTGCGGCAATTATGGCTCGTAGGAATGCGTACTACGAGCATTTGGAAAACACTCAGAAAGGAAGTCTGGATATCACCACGTGGCTTAACTGGTTCCTGGAAACGTTGGAGGAATCGTTGCAACAAGCGCTTTTGCGAGTTGACCGTGTGATGGAAAAAAGTCGATTTTGGCAGCGTCACGCGATGACACCTCTCAGTGAGAGGCAGATCAAGGTACTCAATCGCTTGCTCGACTCCGCCGGTGAAGAGTTTGAATACGGTATCAATGCTCGGAAGTATCAGTCTCTTGCGAAAGTCAGCAAGCCAACGGCTACCCGAGATCTTGGGGATCTGTTGAGTAAGGGTTGTATTGTTCAGTTACCCGGCGGCGGGCGAAGTACTCGCTACGCGCTGTTGATATCAGCGCATTCGCGGATGGCCTGATCCAGATTCGCGCTGAATACCCTGAGCACAAAGCCATTCCGGTTTACTTGCCTGAATGAGGCTTCGCCGTTTGGTTGACCAAAATGCGCGGCAAGCCTCGCCCATCGGGCGGGGAAGGATAGCGCGGCCCCGTCAAGGGCCTGGGTTGCAGGTTCCAGGCTTTGTGAGATGATGCTGGCATGAATAAAGATGCGACGTTCACCAAAACTCTCAAAGTCCGAGTTCGGGACAAGCACGCAAAAACCCTGCGCCGTCAGGCCGCAGCGGTCAATTACGTGTGGAATTTTGTGAATGAACTCAGTCATCGGAGTATTCGGGAACGCGGTCAATTTCTATCGGCCTACGACATTCAGAAGTACACCAACGGTGCTGGGAAACTACTCGGATTGCACAGCCATACCGTCCAGCGGATCGGCAAAGAGTATGTTACCCGCCGCCAGCAGTTTAAGAAGAACCGGTTGGCCTGGCGCAAGACTCATGGCGTTCGCCGCTCTCTCGGCTGGGTGCCGGTGAACACCGGAGCCGCCGTTTGGCATAACGGGCAGGTGCGGTTTAACCGCCAGCACTATCAGGTCTGGGACAGCTACGGGTTGTCGCAGTATCAGTTCCGGTCGGGGTGCTTCGTCGAGGACGCCCGCGGCTGCTGGTACTTCTGTGTCGCGGTCACTGTGAAACCTGAGAAGTCATGCGGAACCGGCAGCACCGGTATCGACCTGGGCCTCGAAACCACCGCCACCCCAAGCTCGGGCGAGCCGCTGGAAGCGGGTCGCTTCTACCGGGATCTGGAGGAAGATCTGGCCATTGCTCAGCAGGCGGGGAATAAGCAGCGTGTTCGGGCCATCCACGCTAAAATCCGCAATCGCCGGGGCGATGCGCTGCACAAATTTAGTCGGAACATGGTGAACGAAAACGCCCTGATCGTTGCCGGCAACGTCTCCAGCTCCGGGCTGGCAAAAACGAACCTGGCCAAGTCGGTATTCGACGCCGGCTGGTCCACACTGAGAACGCAGCTGTCCTATAAAAGCGAGCACGCTGGCGGCGTTTTCATGGAAATCAACGAAGCCTACACCACCCAGACTTGCTCGTGTTGCGGAGTCATCTCCGGCAACAGTCCGAAAGGTAGAGCGGGTCTGCGAATAAGAGAATGGACCTGTGAGTGTGGTGTCACTCACGACCGCGATGTTAACGCGGCCAGGAACATTCTCGCGCTCGGGCATGAGCGTCTCGCGGGAGGAATCCTCGCCTGTGGCCGCAAAGCGGCTTAGGGCGGGGAGGATGTCAAGTGCTAAAGTGTAGTGAGGGGGTGCTATGAAAAAGAAACGACCAACAGAACCGGAGCTACTCGAAAACTTGGATGCCTACGGAGCCCACGCGGACGAGTTGGCTGAGCCGCTCTCTCACGAGTGTGAGCCCTTGGAAAAACTAAAAGGTTCAGTTAAGAAATTCGAGCGACCCACGGATCCCGCCACTGCCCCAGAAGACTGGGATGCTTGCTTCGACGGAGAGGGCGCTTCAGAGGGTTTCATGAAAGACCGTGGAGAGAAGCGGTGAGTGCCTAGGTGATTGGAGGCAGCTCAAGTGAGCCACGACCGTGGACATAACTAGTCGGTTGTAAGCGAGTCTGGCCCATTCCCTCAAGCCGGCGTGTTGTTAGCGGGTTACCTCAGCACTTCAGTTTTGACGCAGCAGCACTTATCGCGATTGCATGGCTCCTAGATACAGAGCGATTTGATCAAGCCCGGATTCTTTTTGCATTACACAAATAGGTGCCCCGTCAAAATGGCGGTTGTGAGTTCTCATCCAGTGCCGCATGGCTTGGCCGTCTCCCCCCACTAGGGCGTATAGAAGTTGGTAGATCTGGATAATCTGTAACGATCGCTCTGCGGAGGGGCCAGGCGTGGCCTTGCCATCAGCGTCCAGACTGCTGGCGTTGCCGTGCAGAGCAGTTGAGAGTTGCTCTTGGCTCAGGCCTAAGGCGGTACTTGCGTTCAGAACCGCTTTAGTCAGGACGGCTTGTCGTCTGTGATCTTCTGCATTCATATCACTGTTAACCCCTCTGCGGCTACAGGTCGCGTCACCTTCTTGTTTTCACATCATACTCGGTCCGATAGCGCGGCGCCGTCAGCCGCCTTGTTGATCGACTACACTTTCAAAGTGAACCGCCGGGCGATCCGACTCAGCATCAACGTCAACGACCACGGGCGACTTCATTAAACTTTTAAAGTGTTCGTTAGATCCGCGACGGCAGCAGCGTGGTTTGCGTTGCTCATCTTTGAGAGGTTGTGAAGTTTCCATTTTATCGCTGGTAGATTCTCTACCCTCAATAGGCCTAGCAATGGCCAGTCCGGCGAGCGTCGTTTGAAGGTCAGCAGGAATTCTCTCTCTTGTATTGTTAGAGAGGCATTGATCAGCTTTACTAGCTGCTCCCGAGTTGTTTCCAGCTCCGATTGGAGTACGTCCTTCTGTGCCATGCGTCGAAACTCGCCTTGATATAAACCGGAGATATCTTTTAATCGCGGCCGCAGTAGCTCGGATATTGGTCTGTTGTGACTGATTACGTAGACGAGTAAGGCTTTTCTGATTTCATCAGTGAGGCCTTCGTTGTCAAGAAGCAACTTTACGTCAAATAAGTCTCTTGGATGCTGACGATCTAGAGCGGCGCAAATTTTCCCCGCGTAGAGATCGGCAAAGGCAACTACCTGCATTTCTGCGAAGCCAAACTCATCCTCCACAGCTTCATTGACGGGAATGACGGAGGGCTCATAAACGGTTCCCCGCAATACGGGGGAAAGCTCAATCTTAATTTGGCACTTCTCTCTACTGATAGTCAGACGGAGAGCATCGTCTTTCTCTCTGAAAGATTCTACGACGCTGGTACCGGTAATGTTTGAGCGAATTGAAACGGCTAATTCACTAAGGGCAGTTCTGATGACAGTTAGAGCCTGCTTGCGCTCCATCATTGGCAGGAATACGAGATCGATGTCCACTGATAGGCGGGGAAGGTCTCGTATGAATAAGTTGATGGCCGTTCCACCTTTCAGAGCAAAGCATTCATGTTTTGCAACAAACGGTATGAGCTGCAACAGTAGCTGTACTTGCTGATAGTAATAGTTTCGGTTATCCACCATTACGCTCTCCGTGCATTTCTCCGGGTACCGTGATGGCCCACTGAGCGTCCAGCTTGCCGTTCTCAGCTATTACTCGCTTGCCGGAACCCAGATCATACTCATCGGGCCTAAGATGTTTAAACCAAGCATGTTCATGGCGTTCTGCCAGCCATAGAAATAGCCGTTTAGCTTTGACACTGCGACAGACGGTTAAGAGTGCATTCACCTTTCTAGGTGACAGGTTGTGAAGCCCTTGCATTAGCGCATCCGCGTGCTCAAAACTGACGGTTGATGGCACATCCATCAATACCTCCAGCATCGCCTTTTCGGGGCATGAAAATACGACGGCAGGCCGTTCTTCGTGCCAGTGATACTCACGAAGAAACTTTGAGTCGGTGGTCATGACTGAGGATGGCCATAATTTGCGTGTGCCGTGCCATTCAAATTGTGCACGAACAGAAATTCGGTTTAACCAGTTGGGCAAGGGAGCGTCAGAGTAGAGCGTTACCTGAGTTTTTGCATTGGCTTCCAAAAAGTGGGATAGGCCGGCGAGATTTAGCGCGGTCAGTCCCCCCACGTGGATGGGCTCTTTCGACATTCGTTGTAAGGATGCAACAACTCCCTGCCAGCTTGCGGTTGCTTCATACATGGCATAGACCCCTGTTGCTAGCGGCTGGAGAGTCTTGCTGCGCACGGCATTATCGAGAAAGTGCAAACCGAGGCCCTGGTCAAGCAACCACTGCTTGGTTGCCACCATGTTAAGGGGTAGGCACTTTCTCAGTTTTTGTCGGGATTCT
>Ga0306865_1000468_pt1 | contig 15706 bp, 18 predicted proteins | sample AntRauTorckE5431_FD_190441 | JGI IMG/M metagenome (GOLD analysis project Ga0306865, IMG submission 190441) | Saline lake microbial communities from Rauer Islands, Antarctica - Metagenome Torckler E5 #431 (v2) (version 2) | ecosystem: Environmental > Aquatic > Non-marine Saline and Alkaline >... | reverse complement strand
AAGTAGATTACCTTCTGCATCTGTGTTATCATTCATTGTTTTGAATTTCACTATTGAAAATACACTACCATTCAAGCCTGGCCGTTGTTGAAAAAAGAAAACCTTTCCTTTATTGGCTATCGCCAGCAATACGATTACTAAAGTTAAAACAGGAAGGGTGGCTACAATCCCTACTACCGCAATACTGAAGTCGAGACAACGTTTTAAAATGATTTTATACATTATTAGCTTATTACAAATATGTCTGTTTTTCGTACTCTAAGTCTATCGCTGGCCAAACTTCTTCTTGCACAAAATTTGAATGTATATAATCATCCAACTTAACTCTATACTCTTTTCTGAAAATTGCATTATTGGACAAAGATTTCATAGCCTTAAATAATATCTCAGGGTCCGCAGCAGGCACAAGCAGTCCATATTTCTTATCCTCTACTATTTCATTACATCCGTTTATATCAGAAAGTATCAAAGCCTTTTTGAACGCACCGCACTGCAATGGAACATTTGGGAAACCTTCTGAAAATCAAGGAATACCAAAGTCCTATATACAACTATAAAAAGTGGGACATAGTCATCAAATCAAAGTTAGATTATCGATTTCTAAATGTTATAAATACCCCTGTTTGTCTCTTGTGCTCCATAACCTAGGATAGTTAGTTGAGAATTACCCTTCTCTATACCATCATTAGCAGAATAATATTTATTAGCAATAAAGCTGATTAACTCCAAATCTGAATTTATAGCAAAATGTCTAAATTCTCGCTCATTGGGTAATATACTTGTACGATTCAAGTGTGGATTCCCATAATTTACTTTGATCATATTTAGCAGTAATATGGTCTCTGCAATTCGTTTTGAGCCTAACATATAGATCTTTATCTTCATAGATTTTACGCATTTTCTCATACAGATCATCCTCGTTCTTAGGAGATATAAAGAGTCCATTGTGGCCGTCAATGATTATTTCATTACACCCTATGATATTGGAGGATATAGCCGGCACCTCCATGGCTAAAGCTTCCATAAGTGACACGCCAAAACCTTCCCTATAACTTGGAAAAACAAATACATTAAACTCACACAATGCTGGACGTACATCAGACTGGAATCCTCTAAAAATGATATTTTCATTTTCTTCTATTTCTTTTTTGGTGCTCTCTTGGAGAGGATCTAATTCATTTTCATATTGACCTACTAACACTAGGCGAGTATTGGGATGAATCCTATTTATCCTCACAAATGCGGATACTAATTCATTTATGCCCTTGTCTTTCACCAGCCTCCCTACAAATCCGTAGACAAAATCACTCGATTTCAATGTGATGTCATCTTTAGTTATGATAGTATGATCAAAATAAGCTAGATCAAGACCATTGACGCTACCATTGTGAATTATCTGAATAGGTTTAGTGGTGATTTTATCATTTTGCAAATGCTCCCTAACACCAAAACTAACTGCATAAACGTGAGTAGCACGTTTACAACTCACCCGCTCAAGATTCTTTATTAAACTCTTCTTTTTACCTGATAGCCCATCATATCTTAACCCATGAACATAATATACTCTCACCTTAATACGCAGGACAAAGGATACTAGCATACTAAGCAATCCTGCTTTTGGCGTACTGCCGTGTACCATATCAGGCTTTATTTTGGATAGCACTCTAGCAAGTACAAATACACTTATAATATCTGAAACAATAGAAACATCACGCTTCATAGGTACAGCGTGCACTTTCACTCCCTCAGATATACCAATAGCCTCAAGCTCAGGGCCTGGACTAGATATTAGCTCAATATCAAAAGAATCTTTTAATACTCCTATCTGTCCTTTGAAAAACTTTAGAGAAATAGGAACCGTAGTAATTATAACTAGTTTCTTTTTCATGGATTCAGCTTTTACTTTTTAATAGTAGCTTAATATTCCGAATAGAAAGAACATCTGCATTTAGTCTATTAATGACATTTACATCTGACCTTACGGTTGCTCGTTTTTGGAATAATAAATACATTAATCCAAAAGTAGATAAGATAGTGACTAGTACAGATTTAAGCTTTGATTTTATCCAAAGTTTGATTTTTTGAAATCCAGATGTATACTTAAGTATAATTTTTCGCTCGTACTTATATGCTTGCAGCATCTTTACCGCACTCACATTTCCTTCTTCTCTATAGTAGTACAGAGGGGTTACTATAACTTTAATATTAAAATCATCTTTGGCAGCTGCAGTAATCCATAAAGAAAAATCTTGTGCCACTTTCAAGGATTCATCATACGGGTTTCTCAGAAACCAGCTTTTTCTTCCTATTATAGCTGCATGAGTCACTCCTACTTCCTTAGTGATTAATTGATGTAGCGTAGGGCAAAGAGCATTTTGACCTCTATGACCTACATACTCTAGCTCATCTGTGATGGATACTACACCAGTAGATTCTAAATAATACTTTGAATTTTCTACAAGAAAACAAACCTGCATTCCAATCTTTTCTGGAATCATACAAATCCAAACGACAAACATACCTAATAAACCCGCTTTGGGCGTATGTGTATGTACTATGTGAGGTTTTAGTCGTTTTATTAGTCTAACTAATTGTACTAAAGCTAAAACGTCCTGAATAGGATTAATAGCTCTTCTGAGATGTGAAATATTCGTATGATTTTTGTAATTAAACTCCCCGAAACTAGCTGTGTACATTGCATACCCTTTTTGCTCCATATACTCAATCTGCCCAGAAATAAGTTTCTTTAAAGACAGGTTTATGGTGGTTATACGGAGTATTTTCAAACTACTACAATGAATGCTTAGAATAATTTATTTCTTTTTGTGATTCAAAATCAGATATCTGCTCTACATCAGGATTTACACCTCGTCTTGAATTCAAAATTTTAAATTGTCCGAAAATATTCAAAACCTCACTTAGCACAATTTTAAATAAAGTGGTAATACACTTAAAAACATAAAAAAAATTAAAGAGACCAAGTTGTTTCCTCCAAATTTTTAATGATGATATCTGACTCTTGCGATATTTAGCACTGTTCATAGAGTCCCCAAGGTTATATACGTATAAAGGTGTATTTAAAATAGCATATTTTCTGCCTTTTAAAAGTCGTATCATAAAATCTTGATCTTGAGATTGTAAAAGTTCAAAGTCATATTTAACTTTCTTCGCATCTTTCATTCTGATAATACTTGATGCATGAGGAACGGGAAAATACTTTAAAGGATTCCCGAAACTATATTCTTCAATGAGCTTCGAACCATTTAATTGTATCCCCAGAATTTCCGATTTATTATTTGTTATTAATAGACCACTACTTAATAAAATCCAATCTTGATTTCGTTCCATTAAATCAACTTGCAATTCTAATTTATTGTTATAGTACCAATCGTCAGCATCCAACATCGCAAGATACTTTCCATTGGCCTCTTCCAATGCCTTCTGTCTGGCATACGGTCGACCTTTATTATTTTCGAACCTAAATAGTTTAATCCTTGAATCGGCTATTTCAGATAAAATAAGAAAAGTACTATCTGTTGATCCATCGTCAACAATAATACACTCCCAATTTTGATACGTCTGATGAAACAGAGACCTTATAGCACTTTTTACTAGCAGTTCTTCATTGTAAACTGGCATCACAATTGAAACCAATGGATTTGTTTTTTTCAAGAGTTAATAGTTATATTAGATTTGATAGTATGTAAAAATGGAACCATTAATAATATCAACATCATTAAAGCTTCGCTTGCATAGAGATACTCGCCTGTAAAAGAACTGATATAAACAGATATTAAAGATAAAAAAAAAGCAAAAGCTACAGGTGAGCCTTTCTTTCTGAAAGAAGAAGTCCATAAATACTTTAAGAAACCCATAATGAATATGAAACCGACTATACCACTTTCTAACAGCATTTGCAGATAATAATTGTGCGACCCCATAGCCATTAACCCTGTTTTATAGCCTCGATGAAAAAAACCTGTTCCAAAAATAGGATTTTCCCAATATTTAGGAAATTCATTGGAAATTCCACTGAACCTTTTACCATCATCAAAACCGTACCCATCCATTTTATTCTTACGCAAATATTCATCACTTGGATTAATCGTCCGATCTAGATTACCTCTAAAATCCGCCTGTGTGAAATAGAATACCACAATTAGTCCAGAAGCTAAAATTACACCAACCCATACTTTTGGGGAGTTTATTTTCAATAAAAACATAACTCCAATGGAAATGACATACGCACCTATCGCTGCTCGTCCATCCGAGAGTAATAGTCCCAATAAAATTAGTGGTATCGAACACAAGAGAGCAAGCTTTACACTCCGCTTTATACCCTTGCCATACACCGCTAGGTAGGTGAAAAAGCTAAGCAATGCAGCAAGGGCTACAGCCAATACATTATCAGCCGAAAAAAGGAGTCTAGCCAACTCTTCTTCCATATTATATTTTAAAAAAACATTTGAGTATGCCATAAACACGCCAATAACAATCAAGGAAAGTAAGTATTTATTGAAATATTCACTTTTATATTTCAACGTAACCATATAACCAAAAAAGATGTACAGTCCAAACTTTGCAACTTTAGAAATGGTAAGTAACCAAGGGAAACTATCTGGGTAGTCGAACTTTAAAGGAAAAATCAGAGCTCCTAAGATTAACCATATAATGAATTGCCTTAACAATTTATATGGCTTAAGATCCATGTTTTTTTTATCAGATGTTTTTAAGAAAATCAGAATACCTAATAGAGGAAAAATTACCACATCCATGAGTTCTAAAACACCAATAGGTGTAGCACCGTTAAAACCTATGACATTGGGAAAATAGAGCAGAGGTAATAGATATATCCACCAACCTTTCAATTTAACACTTCTTTTAGCTCGTTATAATACCTAGACCAATTATAATAATTTTCAACAGCATTTCTAGCCCTATTGCTTTGCTCTATATAAAACTCACTATCATCGATCAGCTGTATAAGCAAGGTCGAAAACTCTTTGGTATTATTTGCATCAATAACAAAACCCCCATATTCGTGCTGTATGGCACTTGGGATACCCCCTGAGTTATTACCAATAACAGGAATTCCACACGCTTGAGCTTCTAGCAAACTCAATCCAAAGCCTTCTACTTTCCTCTTGTCAATTTCTGAAGTAGAACATAGCAAAAATATATCAGATGCATTTAATAAACTCAAAAGATTTATTTCAGGGATAAATCCTAAAAACTTCACATTTTTCTCAAGCTTATAATCTTTTACTAAGTTTATTAAAGTTGAAGTATACGTGCCCGTTCCAGCTATCAGGTAGACCATATCTTTCTTACTACTACTTGGTAAACTTTTAATCGCCTTTAAAACCAACTCGTGCCCTTTATGGTCTTGTATCCTAGAAACCGTAAGTAGTATTTTTTTGTTATCAAAGTTCCATTTGTTTTTAGCTTCCTGTTTATCTGTTGGGTAAAACAATATCGGATTTACGGCTAGCGGAATTTCTATGGAATTATGCCCTGAGTATAGACCTCTTGTAAAGCTACTATTAGCTATAACATTTTTGGCATTCTTCAAAACTTTACTCTTTATATTTTCTCTTAACTTATTAATGAAATTATTTCTCTTAAGGGGCAAGAGCTCAGCTGCGTGCGTGAAGACTACATATTTCTTACTGGCAAGAAATGCAAGTAATCCTTCTGGATACCAACGTGAACATAGAATAAGAGAATGACTGTGCTTCATTAAATACCACCAACATTTCAACTCCAATATGAAGCGTCTTCCTCTAATTCTAGTAATTGAATCTTCCTTGATTTGTACATCTAAAAAAGCGGTTAAGACATCCATATTCTCGCCCTTTGCAACAAACTCATTACGAATAGAACTCATCATACGAGCAATACCTCCTGTATTAGGTAAATAATCCAAGGAAAACAGTAAGTGCTTTTTCAATTTAATAGGTGTCTTAGTTGGTCCAAGTGTTTTTTATGTATGACATTATATTTTGAATGGTCCACAAATGCTTTAGTAGTTGCTAATTTTAGTTTTAAGGAGTTTTTAAAAACACTTTTATACCGATACAATTTATAATACTTAGAATACAATTTAAAATAAAGGAGCCAAAATAGGTAGGTGGTTTTTTGAGCATTCCTTTTCATAAAAAGCAATCGACCTCTTATAAAGTTGTAATAAAATATAGGATCTAAATCACTGTGTGCACCGCCTACCTTATGCCAAATCTTAGCCTTCGGGCTAAACCATAAGTCATATCCTGCCCTACGCACCATACAGCTGTAATCCCATTCTTCCACACCAAAAAAATAGCACTCTGGTAAAAGACCCACTTTTGTTGCTACTTCTCTGGGTACCAGCATTAAACAGCCTGTAACAAACTCTACCTTACGCTCTTCATCAAATTGTCCTGTATCTTTTTGAGAATGCCCTATTCGCTTACCATTTCCTTTTCTAAGATTAATAAGTCCACCAGCGTCCCAAAACACATCTTTTCTATCATAAAAGTATGATTTACCACCTACTAAACCCACTTTCTCTTTTCTTTCAGCAAGGTGTACCAAGTACATCAAAAAATCAGGATCAACCACCGTATCATTATTTAGCATGAGTAGGTAGTCTGCACCAGCTTCTAAAGCAGCTTTTGATCCCAGATTACACCCACCAGAGAATCCCTTATTCTCTGTGGACAGTATATAGTGACATTTAGAATGTTGATGCAATAACTTCTCTACAGAATCATCATTAGATGCATTATCAACAATCCAGATATCAAAATTTTGATAAGTACAATTATCTAAAGATACCAAACAGTCATTGGTGTCTTGGTAAGAGTTGAAATTAAGCAGTATAATGGAAACCTTTGGTTCAATCATTGTAACGTTTTAGGATTTTTTGCTAATTTGTTGATTAGAAATATTGGGTAAAATATGGCAAATTCTAACGAATTAAAAATTATCTCTTAATTACTTTTTGCTAATTAATGCTTTCTGCAGTTTTTTTTACGAGTCTAAGAGTATTTTTAATGGTCATTCCCGATGTCATAAAACACTGAAGTTGCCTAGTAAAAGCTCTTAAATCAAATGGTCTTTTCTTGCTTTCTAAAATGATCAACTCCATGTAGGCATTATTTATTCGTTCGTTTATAATTTTTACTGCTTCTAAATTAGAGCTAAACTGTCTTAGTAAGTTTCTTCTTAAATCAATAAACTGATTTCTAGAACGAATATGTCGATCTATTGACCAATTATGATGATGTTGAAAAATACCCTCATCATGGATGCGATAAACGGATGTTACCTCCTTTAGGTAATAGATTTTTCCCCTTTCAGCATAGTGTATGTAAGTTACCCAGTCACCAACAGGTGATGAAAGAAAATAATCTGGATAAGGTCTCTCGTCACATCTAATAATCACCGTACAAGTATTTATAAAGTTACCTTTTAGTATATCATATAGATTATACTCTTTTTTATACCTTTCCTTTTGAAAATTATGGGAATCAATAATTGAGTCCTTATAACTATACTCAATTTTTGCATCGCTAAAACAAATTGAATAGTCTAGGTTTTGCTCAAGAAACTCTACCTGTTTTTGAAGTTTGAATGGATCTGTCCAATAATCGTCACCTTCACATAAGGCTATATACTTCCCTTTTGAAAAGCCTAAATTATACAAGAAATTAAAGCGACCAGATGGATTACCGCTAATTTCTATATTATTCTCTCTGTGATGTAAAAAAAGCCTGATTTTATCCGGATATTTGTTTGCATACTCTATACATATTTCACGTGTTCCGTCTTTACTGGCATCTTCACCAAGTAGTATTTCATACTCAAAAGTGGTTTCTTGCATCAAAATACCATCCAAACATTGAACAATAAAATCCTTATGTTGATATGTTTGCACGCAAACTGAGACCGCAGGAAATTTTGTTACTTTATTGGAATTCTCAATAACTTTTTTATTCTCGTAGGTATTTAAAAAGTTTTCGTAATTCATCTTCAGTTAAATATATCGTGATAGGCTAGTACCCTTTAAATCGTCATATACTTCTTTCACAATTTTGGAATCTAAATTATTTTTCCATGCATGATCGGAACTTTTTGTACTGAATACACTGTAGGTATTATCTATTGAATGGGTCCTACTTTCATCTATAAACTGTGTAGTTTGTAGAGAAATAGGAATATCAATAAATGCAAAAATTTCATTAGCTAATTCCCAAGGACGCTCAATGATGTCGCAATAATCCACTAACATCACATTTTTCGGAAATTTATTCTTCAACTCATTAAGAAGAATTGTAGATTCCTTCCACTTTTCATATCCAAAATACTCCTCTTGTCTATCGCCATTCTTTTTAGATGCATATCTCCATTCCTCTTCAACAGTCCATCCTAAATCTTTTCTAAATTCGCGTGGTGCCTCAATCCATGAGTTTAATACAGCCATAGGATTTCGAATAAGGCCAATAACTTTCAAGTCATCATCCTTTTCCAACAAGTTACTTAGAATATTATGATACCTAACCTCCTTATATGCCGAATATTTGGTATCCGAAGGTGTCTTATGGAATTTAGGTATAATACCTTTTCTTTTGTCTTCAACTTGATTTAAGAAGTCGTCATCACTTGTTGAAATATCAGTAAAAAAATCATTTATTGATGATATGTTTGAATTTTCATTGAGATAATCTTTGAACGCATACGAAAATAATGGTTGAAATTTATAACTAATATATTGAGAACTGTCTATTAGGCATCCTAGCCAAGTGGAACCAGACCGTGGAACACTATGAATAGCTAAATGTTTCATATTAACTCATACTCATCAAGCATTGTTTTTATCTCAGATTTGGAGTTATGCATCATCACGTCTAAAATAGATAATGAAGGAACAAACTCAAGATTTCCTTGACTATATTTTTCACTTACCGTTTCAATAAACCTTAACTTGAGACCACAATTATTAAAAGCTTCTTGTGAATACAGTTCTAAACCACCTATAGGATTTACATAGGAAGAGCTTTTTTCTTTACTACATATATCTAGTACTCTGCCTTGACCAGAAAGTATCGAGTTATCGTACACAGAAGAAGTTAAACCAATTTCCGTTGATATGTCCAGATAATCACAAACAGCGGTAATACTATTAATCACATATTCACTTAGTAATCCATTTTTAGTTTTAAACATAATAATTCCTTCAATAAGTAAAATTACATTCTTGAAATTAGGTGCTTTACTATATGCCTGAGAAATTGTTTTAATTAGTTTTTTTTTCCACTTTAAATTTCGACTAATCTCCACTTCATTTATTTTTTTATTAGCACTAGCCCCAGACATCTCAACATTAAAATATGCTACCTGACCATTTGCAAGCAATCTGTTTCTATTGATCCAGCCTCCTTTCATATATTGAACATCATCATAAAAAATGAACTTATCAACCGCATTTATCAACTGAAAATAACCGATATAGGGTAAGAAATAAGGTTGCATAATGGCTATATTCATACTATCAATTAATCAGTTTTGGTAAGTGTTCAATGATTGTATCTTGAATCTGAGTGTCTAAATCGTGACTTAAAGGCAAGCACAAAATCCGCTTAGCAATAGATTCCGATATTGGGCAATTTTGTCTTTCCACATAATTTAATGAATTCAAGGAAGGATAAAAATAACGTCTCGGAAAGATGTTAAGATTGTTCATTTTTTCAACATAGTTTAGAAGTTCTGTCTCTGATGCAAACTGGATAGGATAATAATGAGAATTCCATTCCACCCCATCTCTCAGTTTTAAGCGGGTCACATTTCTATTCACTAACTCTTTGGTATAGTAATCTGTAGCCTTTCTTCTGCTATTAAATATATTGTCAACGTATTCAAACACGGACAATCCCATAGCTGCTTGCAACTCACTCATTTTGGCATTGATGCCCAAGCCATAGAACTCTTCTGGTCCATTGTGCCCAAAGTTATGCATGTAATACATCTTCTGTTGCAATTCTTCATTGTTCGTGATCCAGCACCCTCCTTCTCCTGTATGAAAAATTTTAGTGGCGTGGAAACTACAGGTACTTAAATCTCCATAATTGAAAATGCTTTGTCCTTTGTACCTCACCCCAAAACAATGTGCTGCATCGTAGATTACTTTCAAGTTGTGCCTCTTTGCGATTTGTGCGATTACCTCTACATTACACGGATTACCAAATACATGTGTAGCTAAAATAGCCGTAGTTTTATCTGTGATAGCAGCTTCTATTTTACTTTCATCAATGGTCAAATATTCTGGATGGATATCTACAAAGACAGGTGTACAACCCTCCCAGACTATAGCAGATGTAGTGGCCACATAACTAAACGGAGTAGTGATGATCTCTCCGCTTAATCCCAATGCTTTTATAGCTATCTGAATGGGAAGCGTACCATTCGTAGTAAGCGTAAGGTTATTTACGCCTAAATGCTCTTTTAGTTTATCTTCCAGTTCTCTTACTAACTCTCCTCTATTGGTGAGCCATTGGTTTTTCCAAATACGCTCTACCTGTTTGGTGTACTCCTCCAATGGAGGAAAAAATGTTTTGGTGACGTTTATCATTGCCAATTAATATGTTTATTCAATTTAGTATATAGTTCATGATTAGTATTTTCGTATAGTTTTAAGAGTAATTCTCTGGTATTACTGTCCATAGGTGCATTATACTTTCTTACATTACCTTCAGATTTTTCAAGCATCTTCTGCCACTTAATAGTTGAGACATCTAAAAACCGTGTAAGTTCAGACATCACAATATCATTTTTACCCTTTAAATCCTCGGTTTCTATTATTTTTATTTGCTCTGGATTAAAATGCTTCCAATACTCATTAATCTGATTTAAATAAAATCCTCTGGACAAGATTCCAAAATAGTCTTTTTCTCCTTTACTTATTGTCTCTATCCCTTTACGAACAACAGTTTCAAACGATGGGAATGAGCTAGCATAAAAATAATTGAATTCTTCGGGTTGCCGTATCTTTAGAGCATCTAAAAAATTGCTATTAAAGCTTGATTTTTCCTCACCAAACTGTCTGTACATATTCCAGGCTGAATAAGCCCTATCTATAGGGTTTCTAAGTACTATGACAATTTTAGCATTAGGATTATAATCATACAATCTTTGAGCGACGTAAGGGTAGTATAAGTACTCTGGTGTAGCATCTAAGCTCTTTTTGTTTCCGGCATAAGGAAAAAAGGAATGGTACCATCTGTTGCCTTTAGCATAATTATTATCCACACTATAATATCGTACTTCTTTTAGTAATCCAGATTGTATCTGAGGATGTTCTGAAAGGTAATCGTGCAGCGATGTAGTTCCTGCTTTTTGAGCACCTACTATGAATACCGAAGGCGGTGTATTGAAACCGACAAAGGCTAACCCCCTTTTCAGATAGACTATAAGGGATTTGAGTTTATTAACTATTAATGACATTTTATTGCTCCAAGGTTAGGATCTAATCTGTTTAGTACTAATCTCTCGAAGCACGATAGTTACAAATTTGTTTTCAATTTGAAAGTGAACACACATACTATAAGCTAATCAGATTATACTTCCGCTTGCTCAACGAACGGTAAACTCTTGGGAACCATCTTATTTTTCATCTTTTGAGAACATTAACAAGAATACTCTTCAACTCAAGATACGCGTTAAGTTTAACTACTTCATTTACGGCTAAATAGGTTAATCCACCTATTATCCATACTGCAGATAACCGTGTAAACATAGCCCAATCTCCCAAACAATAATGTTGAACAGCAGTCATTAGTACAATAGGCAAAAGTATTAAGGATATCGGTTTAACTATATCTAAAATTTGGTCAAATAACTTGTAATTGGTAAACTTTCTGGTAAAGCTCAAGTTGAGAAAAACACCAATCAAGGAAGATACTCCCTGTGCCCATATTAATCCATAAATACCAAATCGAACACCCACTAAAATACAAGCAATAATTACTATTTTTTTTACTAAAGCCAGCTTAAAAAACACATCACTTCTTCCTATTGCTTTTAGTATTTCAGTATTAAAACTACTGATAGGTGAGATAATGACAAAAACACAGAGCAACTGGAAGTATGGAACAGTAGGCAACCACTTATCCGTTAAAACTAGTGTTATTAGATCCTCCGCGGTTATAGCAGCAAAAATGCAAATGGGTGTAATCAAAAGCAATGCCATTTGTACAATCATTTTATTCGATTTTCGCAATGCGTGCTTGCTATGCTGTTGTTTAGCATAGAGTGGAAGCGATATTTTACTTACAATATTGGATAAGCTCAATGCTGGCATTTTAGCCAGGGTATCTGCCTGCTTATAATACCCTACCATCGAAGCTGGATAGAACTTCCCAATTAAAAGTGGGTAAATATTTGAAAACACAGCATCCAATATCGCAGAAATAGCCAACTTATATCCAAAGTTAAAATGATAAATAAACTTTTTCTTATTAAATACGAGTTGAGGTTTCCACTTTGCTATCCACCAAATAAAAAGTGTAGAACTAAATGCCATAGTTAAGGCTTGCACTACCAAACTCCATACACCAAAATTGTTTTTGGCTGCTAATAAAGCCAAACCTCCAGCCAATATTTGTGTAGGTAGCCTCGCGTACGTCTGTGTTTTAAAATCCATCATACGTGTTAGACGAGCAAGCTGTACTGCTTTAAACGCATTGATAACTATTGTAAAAGCAAAAATCCGGGTGAGCCAAATTAAGCTTGGTTGATCATAAAAGTTAGCTATCAAGGGTGCACCGGAATAAATAATAGCATACAGAAGTAAACTCATTCCTATATTAGTAATAAAAACGGTTGAGTAATCTAATTCATCTACATGTTTAGAACGAATTAATGATGTACTCAATCCAGAGTTCATTAAATTGTTCCCTAATGCTGTAAATATTGCAATCATTGCTATCAGACCGAATTCACTGGGCATAAGTAACCTAGCTAGCACAATATTTATAACAATTCCAAAAAATTGACTTAGAACCTGTTCTAAGGCTGTCCATTTCAAGCCAGCGATTGTTTTTTGTTTAAGATCTGACAAAAATAAATTCTAAAGATAGATTAGTGTCTAATATTATAATGCTGAGTTCATTTTAATTTCCTCCATAGTATCCAACAATCTTAGCTAAGTTTTATTATTCCAATCATCCCAACCCATAATTCAATTGGGGACTTAATCTTAGAATATACATTCTCGTCTTTGTACAACCACTTTGACTGCACCACTTCTTTTAGTAGACACGTGATATCATAATCGTTTTTGTAAAAGACATTTGCTAATTGTTTAATATGAACATCGTTTACTGTGGAGTTTACAAAGTATCTATAAAACTTACTGGCTGTAAAATGGGCAGTCTCTTTCTTTTCTAGAATAATATCAATCGCATCTTCCCATGTGTGATTCCCAGATGTACCTAAGTACTCCTTAACACCGTTATCAAATGATTTCTCTTTAAATTCAATACCCTCTAAGGTGCTGCTTCTGTAACCCGTAAAAATGCGTGCACCTTCCTTGATATCCAACTCGGTATAATTGCCCCTACCTAACGTATATAATTCAAGTAATTCTCTTGAGAAGTTTTCATTTGGATTTTCTTTAGCGTTTCGATTGGCATTCAAGAAGTAGAGCACGGCTGGACTTTTAGTGACTTCAAGGAGTAGTGTTCTAAAATCGCCCAATGCATTTTTTCGAATGGTGGTTAAATAGTGGTGTTGAAAGAAGGGTTCTTTTACCAAGAATAGCAACATCCTTTTTGTACCAAGGGAAACATATACCTCTCAGACGATCTTTAATTTGTTCGTATAGGACTTTTAATTTCATTAAAACAAAATCTAAATTAAATTAGTCAATTGATTTTTATAATCGACGCCTACAACATTAGAATTACCTAGCCATTGGTCCAAAACTGTGGAATAAACACTTCTGAAGTCGATGGAATATTTTAAATTATTTTCCGACAAGTTAGCTAAGTTTGGTGGATCGTTATAAACTCCATTTTTATTCAGTTTTCCTCCAAATAAAAACATGTTGTTTGCCGTACCATGATCTGTACCTTTTTCAGCATTTTCCTGCACTCTCCTACCGAATTCGGAGTAAACCAACACCAACGTATTATCTAGTTGATTCTGTTTTTTTAACTCACTTAACAATGCGTCTATACTTGAAGCAAAATCATGCAATAGTGCATGCTGCTTCACTTTTTGCGAGCTGTGCGTGTCATAACCGTGTTGCTCTGTATAATACACCTGAGTTTCAGATCCACTGCAAATTAGCTGTGCCATTTGTTTCATATCATTACCCAATGCCCCATAAATAGTACCATACGCTAGAATAGGTGAAATGGCTCATATAACATTAGAGGCTACACATATTTGTTGAATTTTAAATAAATTCAAAGTCTATGCTTTTAGATTAATCCGAATAACATACTGAAATGCAAAAAACAAGGTACCTAAGAATGTGGCCGTGAACATTCCGATAATTACTTGACGTATCAGTTTCTTTTAGGTAAATCTTATACATCCCAGCAGGGCGAATGAAACCATCTCCTTCTATTTCATATAAAAGATCTGCCTGCGATTTTCCAAATATATTAATCGCAATCTTCTCTTCCAAATCCAACACGTAGGTGTTGGGCATAGTAGAATTTGAAGTGGTGGTATACAAATCAATACTTTTGGTATAGAAAATATCATACCCAATTATGTTAGTCTTTACATTGTATTTTTTTTTATAATCTCTCAGACACATCGCTAGATAAGGCTTCCTTCAAACTTCCTCCTTGCTTCATAGCTTCGCTGGTGTCTTCCGTATTATCAACTACATTTTCTTCTAACTGCTTTTCCAAAAGGTTATCTAAACCTTTAGTCAGTGTAGTGGTGGCATCTATAAATGCACCAGGTGTATCGTTCTTTTCATCTTCAAAATCAGAGACAACCAGTTGAATATCATCTTCAAGTGTCACCAACTGTTCAGGCTTTAGATTATCGAGGTCTATTCCCTTTTTCTGTAAAGCTTGTTTTACTTCATCTTTAGCTATTCCTTTATCGTCAAGCTCCTGACAAGCTCTTTCTGCTTGTACCTCTAAGGCTGAAGATATCTGAGCATCTGCGTGATACGTCACGGACAATAGGCAGAAGAAAAGCAAAGACTGTTTAATTATAATTGTTAATCTCACTAGATTCTAAATTGAAGTGGAAAGTCGCACTTGTATAGATATGTATGGAAAAGAGTTATGCACTTAAGACTATTCTGGACACCACCGTATGATCATACTTTTTATTTTTTGATTCACTTCTGGCCTAAAACTCTCTTTAGATATACCCCATAGCCACTTTTTTCTATGGCAATCGCCAGGGTTAGTAGTTGCTCTTTGGTTATAAATCCTTTGCGATAGGCAATCTCTTCAATACACCCTACTTTGTACCCTTGTCTTTTTTCGATTACACGTACAAATTCTGAAGCGTCGTGCAATGAGTCGAATGTTCCCGTATCAAGCCAGGCCGTTCCTCTATCAAATACTTGTACTTGAAGTTTTCCTTCTTCCAAGTAGTATTTATTGATGTCGGTAATTTCATATTCGCCTCTTGCGGAAGGTTTCAGATTCTTTGCCACTTCTACCACGGAGTTATCATAAAAATACAAACCAGG
>Ga0306865_1000465_pt1 | contig 15910 bp, 9 predicted proteins | sample AntRauTorckE5431_FD_190441 | JGI IMG/M metagenome (GOLD analysis project Ga0306865, IMG submission 190441) | Saline lake microbial communities from Rauer Islands, Antarctica - Metagenome Torckler E5 #431 (v2) (version 2) | ecosystem: Environmental > Aquatic > Non-marine Saline and Alkaline >... | reverse complement strand
CCAATTGCTTCCCATTGAGAAATATCGGTGACAAACATTCGTGTCCGAATCACATCAGACATTGACGCATCGGCGGCTTCCAACGCTGTTTTTATTTTATTAAAAATAAAAACTGTTTGAGCGTAAGCATCATTTTCGCCAATAACTTTATTGCCATCAGTTGCCGTTGTTCCCGCAACTTCGATGAAATTACCAATTCTTACCGCACGGGAATAACCAACAATATCTTCCCATTTTGCACCAGATGAAATATTTTTCCGCATCGTTTTTTTTTGAAGAATCAAGTGTGAGGCGTCAGAATTGACCTAATGATTTTTGTGCTAACGGATAAAAGAATGCGTTAGCACAAAAATTATACAACTGTTCCGAATACTTACCCTTGACACTTTGCCTTTTGAAAATATAGTTTTAGTTAAATTACGGGTGATTCGACATTCGATTCAAAATCGCCTGTCGTCAACTTAAGCGATTTTCACCTCATCCCTAACCCTTCTCCTAAAAGAGAAGGGGACAGTACTTAGCTTCAGTCAAGCCGAGTACCGTTGTCGGGCTCCTTTCCCTTTTTAAGGGAAAGTCTATCTCGAAACCTCGGGAGGTTGGGGATGAGTTCAACCGGGAGGGCGATTTCCTTAAGTTGACGACATTCGATTCAAAATCGCCTGTCGAATATTGTTGTTTACCAAGCAAAATCGCCGAGTTTTTTAAAAGAGGATTTGACGATATCGGAATTTGAATAAAAAAAATCCCACCCGAAATATTTCGAGTGGGATTCTCTATCGTTCGCTGTTTGCGGTTGCTATTTCAAAGCAAATCGAACCGTTAAACCAGCTTGCGTATTCGTGATAGGGAATGACGCAGAGGTGGCGGGTATCGTTTGACTTCTATCGTAGAATAACCGTATGTTCAACTGTTTATTAATCGCATAATCAATCGAAGGTGAAATACGGATGGTTTTTAAACCCCTTGTCACGACTGAGTTTTCTTGGTCTAATAAGTGATTCACCGTAATATCGTCACGGAAAGAAAAATCAAATTTGAAATTCAAATCATTTTTCGGTCTTACCCCATCTGCACCAATTTTGATTGGTAATATAAAATCTTTGATACGATAGCCGAATGAAAATACGATTTCTGTCGTGTTCGTTTCGTTCATTTGGAAATCGGTAAAATTCATGGCTAAATTTCTACTTTTCTTATATTCAAAACGCCCAGTCATATCATTTACCGCTTTGAAATCAATACCGATTAACGGTGAAAAACGCTCTGAAATAACCACGTCAGGAATCTCAAACTCTGCAAAATAGTTTTGCGAAGTTGGATTGACTTTGAACGGGTCACTAACATCGTAATCCAAATCGGTTACAAATTGATTGACCGTTAAAGTCGATTGATACGAGTGTGTAATATTGAAAGACTTAAATATTTTTTTGAATATGTCCAATTTACTGAAACCGTTGTACGTCAGTCGCCAGTTTGGTTTTGGCAATGTATTAAAGGTATTCAAATCTGTATTATTGGCATCTTGTCCCGTATAAGCGGCAATAAATGCGGGCATCAAAACATCTTGATGATAACGCCCGAAACCTCTTGCATAATCCGGTCCGTCCGAATTGTGCGTTGTTCCGGCTATGCCCAAACGCTGTGAAATTATCTCTCTATTTACTTCAAACTGTTTGAAAGTTGCAGAAACGAAATTATCGTCTAAACCGACGAATAAGGTATTCACTGCGAAGAAAGAAACCGAGAACGTACCGACATCACGAGGCGTTAAATGCTGATGTGTTTCGCCAGCTGCTTGTACTTTGAAAAACTCTGAATGATTCTCCGAATAACTACGACTTGCCTCCATTTCAATCCTGAAATCCTTGAAAGGTTCGAGTGTCAATTGAGCATCAATATTTTCAGAATAAGACCCCAAAACCTGTTGATTCAAATAAATATTATCGGTTATCCAATTATTCGCAGCCGCATCATCTAACCAACTATCCGAAGGTCGCATCCCTATAATATATTCCAAGCCTGGTGCAGAGAAATCTTGGGATAATCCTACATATTTATTGACAGGCATGAATCCTGGGACGACCGAAGTATAATCTTGCGAATAAGAGAATCGCCCCTTTCGTATCAACATCAGCGGACGCAGAATTGCCCGTGCGGCGGCAGAAGGTTCTTTTTCTTTTTTCTTTTTCTTCCCTTTTTTCTTGTCATCATCTTCCGTTGTTTTATTTAACTCGGGTCTTCGTCTATTATTATCAGGACGTTTTTGTGCATTTGAATTTATCTTTTTCAAATATTTGGACTTATTATATAATTGTTCAAAATTCAAATCGGCATTTATTTGTTGAGCATTACCATTCAAAATGGTATTTCCTAAGGTATCAACATTTAACGCTGCTGCACTCCAACCATAATTCGCATTATAAGTCGCCTTGACATTCATCCAATCTAAGAAAGGAATTTTCTTTAAAGGCAAAGTATAACTTGCTGTGAAAGTATGGGTATAATTTTTATTACGTCCAAAATTTCTAAGATTTGTCAAAACCGAATCTTGTTCTTCTGGCGTATCAATTCGTCCAACCGGTTCATCAATCACCGCATTATTTGTTGCATTAAAATTGATATTCAATGACCTCGCTATGTTCCAATTTACACCATAAACTCTATCCCACATGAATCGCTTATCGAACCAAGTTGAATTTTCTGCATCACCTGCAAAACGGTAAGTCGTTTCAGCAAAACGTCGATTAATACCGGTATTAAAATTAATTGAATTGGGTATAGGATTAAAATTAAAATCCTTAACGGCTTTCAAATATTTACTTTCGCTTTTAATGATTTTTCGGAACGGCGTAATGTAATTTGGTTGCGTCGAATAACCATAATCCAAACCGCCTCGATGTTGTCGAACGGAATTCGTTTGAATCGTCGGGTCGCTATTCGTCGTTTCCGAATAAGCACCCGTAACACTTATATTTTCAATATCCCACAGGTGTGGTTTTTTGTCCGTATTCGTGCGTTCTTTGCGAATATTCGTCATATTCACCGATTTAATCGTTGTAATCGTTCGAGCTTGTTCCCTCAAACTATCTCGAACCATCGGGTCGGCTTGTGCTTCGACCAGTTCCTTTAGTGGAATATCAAATTTGTAAGGGTCATATTCTGGCGTTCGTAGAGTTTGCGAATATTGAGCGTAAATTGGTAAACGAATGCCTAATTTTTTAGGTAAAAATTTATCCAATTGGAACGAACCCGCAATATCGTATTGCAAAACCTCTTCCCTTGATCTTTCTGCAACTCGCTGCTCCAAACTTCCCCAACCAATACTGGTATAATTTCCCGAAACCGTCACTTGACCAAAATCCGCCAAAGTCATATCCATTCTCGCACGACCTGCGTAACCACCTCTTTCATCAAAACCATTCACACGCAATTCATTCACCCAAACTTCTGCACAACGAGGTGTGCCGTCATCTTTCGTATTCCGAATACCAATCATCATTCCTTCGACCAAACCTAAATCTGGATTTCCAATAATTCTAATTTTGTTAGCGGCTTTTTCAGGATCGTTAATTTCGTAAGGCACAACCAAAGATGCACCCGCCAAATCCCTTGCGACTTTTAGATTTTTAAATTCTTCTAATACAATATCAAACGAATTTTCCTCTAACCAAACCTGTTCTTTATAATCATCATCTTGCTCAGGGTCGCCTATAGGCGCACTACCTGGCGGGGTTACCGTCAGCGGAATTTCATATTCGTAATAATTATTTTCAAAATCTGAACCCATACGAATAAAAACCGTCATGTCGCCGGGTTCTAATTCGTCCTCTTTTGATTCCGCATGGACAAACATTTTCAATCGCTTAAAGACTCGCATATCGAGGTTAAGCGTTTTGTAAACGGCTCGTGCGTCACCATCTTCTAAGCCACAGACTCGGAGGGCGAGGGATTGCTCATTTTGTTGAGCATCTGCAATCGTTCCTATCGTTCTTTCTCGCTGCACGCCCGGAGGCAACACGTAAGGGAACGGAAATTTATTTGAGTTTTCCTCAATACTTACGCCCGTCATATCGAACGAAGTCGAGCCACCGTCATCAGTTGGGTGGAAAATACCACTGCCCAAAAGGTTTCTGCGGTAACGTCGCCATTGATTACGAACTAATGCCAAACGTGCAAAACGCATCACAACTGGCTCTTCAAAATCTTTCAAATAAATCCGAATAAAACGAATCGAACGGAAATCTTGAATTCCACCATGACGACTCGTAAATTGATCGACCGGAATACGGAATTGATACCATTTTTGACCCTCTACCTCTTCAATTACGTCCGTGATATAATTCGATAATTGTAATTCATTCGACCCGTTATTTTGAATCGGAATATGGTATTGGAAATACGCTTCCGTTTCACTCAACGTATTATCATTATTAATATCCTCTGCATCAGGAATATTGGTAGCAGCCGACAGTTCGCCACCTTCTGGCGATTGCGAATTACCTTGCGGATTATTAAATTTACGATAGCGTTCTAATATGGTACTATTCTCATCATAAACATTTGAATTATAATACAAATAATTATCACTTGAAGGATCGTCTTGTAAAACCGCCAATGCGTTTGGCCCTAAAATACCACCTGCTAAGGCGCTCAAAAAGTCATCAAAAACAGTTTGTTCACCAAGGTCATCTAAACCATCTAAACCAACATCTTGTGCGGCTCTTGTAGCGGGATCATTATCAAAAGCATTTGTAACAGCTTGTGTTCTCGGCACTTGTCCCCACGAAGTCGTATCCGTTCGAGACGTTCCACCTTCACGAGGTAAACCATTTTCAAAAAAGTTTCGAGAATCTTTCAAAATATCTTCCGAAACGTTACCTAAATTAATATATAAATTTCCACCCTCACCAGCAACACCACCGATAAAGGGATTCATCAACCAAAATTCAACAAATTCAATATTTGCCGCCTCAAAGTTATTCGTTTGTATCGCTCGTTGAATACCAGCCCAACGAGTTTCTGGCTCTTTCAATGAACCATCGGTATTTACACCCGCCGAAGTACCTGGCAATCCTTCTGCATCGTAGTTGTAAGGGCCACGCTCCCCGGGATAAAATGCCAAATCTAATGGACGAATATCAATATTCTGTCCTGGTAAAATCGACCGATTCGGAAACACTTCCTGCTCTCTCACCAATCTCGTATAAGGATCATTTACATTGCCACCTCTACGCAAAATTTGATCAACTTGATACCAAGATAATCTCGCACGGTTCATACCAGTTGCCAAAGAATCAATAAACCGAGCTTCGGGAAACATACTATTATCAGGAATAGAAGCCAAACTCCAAAGCGTCGCAGGATTTCGTAAATCAAAAGAACTCGAACTTCCCTCAAAATCATCTAAGTAAGAAACACCGCCCTCATCGCCGCCTTGATTTAAGACATTCGGGTGATCGGGCCGCAATAATGCCGCTTCTGCATTCAAAGAAATAGAAGAGGGCGCTTTGGTATCAATTAACGGAATCGCATCAACCAATTTCGTCAAAAATGGTGCATCTTGTTGTAAACTTAAATCCACACCGTAAACGGTATTCGCAATCGGATCATCGCCAATATTTACTTTTTGTGTAAACGGTCGCTCTGACAAACGCATCACCGTACCACCGATTGTAAAATTATCACTGATCCAATAATCCAAACGAGTTCCTATCAAGGTCTTCGTTTGAAAACTAAATTGTGCATTATCCTCAAAGGAAACATTCACGGGTAAACCCGAATTTAAAACCCCTTCGTTGATAATTTTTATTCGACCAATATTATAATCGACATCATAATCCTGTCCTTCAATTAATTGCTGACCACCAGCTGTGACCGTTACCGAACCACGAGGAATGTTAAACGCTCCCAACGAAATTTCGGAAGAAACACTTGATTTGTAATTTCCTTTAATAATAAATCGGTTAAACTCCGGATATTCTCTCGCTATGAAAACCGTTGAATCATACAACTCATCATAAACATATTTTTCTCTGAAACCCGTTTCATTTGCTTGAAACTGAGTTGCTAATGACGAACCAAAAGGCTCTAAAACTGGGAAAATAATTCGCCCATTTCGAGGATTAATCGTCACGCCCGACACAAAATCAAACGCACCATCGGGAACGGGATCGCCCGTTCGATTCAGATTATCTAAATTCAAAATACGAATCAATGGTTTGCCCGATAAGCTACTTTCAGGAATAAATCGTTTTGCCGCCCCTCCTGGATCTTGATAAAATATATCTAAATTAAAATCCTGTTGATTCACTTGATACGCACCAATCGAATAAACATTCTTCATCATCAAATCCCAAATCGGCAAATCGACACGAGGTGTCGAAGCCTTCAACATCTTCAAATATAATACACTCAATGTATCGGGATTAATCGGTACATCTTGCGAAAACTCACCGACTTGAAACGTTTCACCATTATAAGTATATTCAAACGAAACCCCCAAAACATCATCAGGTTGAAGCGTTAAGTTCAAAGAAACATATCCTAAATCAGGATGAAAAGTATATTCCGATTGAGATAATTTTCTTGCCCTAACTTTTTGAAAATCAGTAATTTGAGACATACTAAACGGCGCACTCTGCAATCCTGAAACCGCATTATCCAAGGCTCTTAAATTAGGGCGATTCAATAACTGTTGATAAATCGGATTCGCATTATTCGTAGGTAGCGGCGTCCGACCATCTAACTCAAAACTTTGCTGACCTGTGACGGGTTGAAATATCGGATTATCGGTGTGTATTTTCGTTGCGTTGCCTTCTCCTAAATCCGAAAAGACGACCACATCACGAATATCTTGCGTTGAGTTACGAGTATTCGTCACCCAAACTTCCATTTTTGTAATCTTAAATAAGGTATTAATTTGAGGTAAATTTTTCAACACTGTTTCGTATTTATCACGGTTATAATGTGATAAAAAGAAGTGACGATTCTCATCGTATTGATCCGCCGAAACCTCAAATTTTTGTTGTTGAGCACCACCTTGTATTTGTAAACTTTTACGTCTTGATTTTTGTTGCGAAAGTACGCTGGTCACTCGTAAACGACCAAATTGTAGTTCCGTTTTGACTCCAAATAAACTTTGGCTACCTTGAATCAAAGACGATCGTAGCGGCAAACTCACATTACCCGCTTCTATCTTTTGAATAATCTGGTCTTCATCGCCCGTATATTCGAGTTTCATTTGATTTTCAAAATCAAAAGATGCTTGCGTGTTATAACTGGTTTGCAATTTCATCTTTGAGCCAATCGTCCCCGTGACGTTCATCTGAATCGCCATATCAAAATCGAAACCACCTTGTCGGCGTTGTCTTTCCGTCAAAATCGGATTATCTACTTTTTGAAAATCTCCGCCAAACGTCAAATCAATATTACCATTCGGTTGAATATCAATTAACGTTTCCCCATTCTCATCTGCTCCAAAAATCCCACGATTCGCAATCGGTGCTTTCAAATCAAAGCGAGAAAGCGGGTCGCTGGAGTTACCATTAGCATTTTTGGAAAGCTGTTGAAAATAGTTGTTTTGTTGATTCTTTTCAGACCAAGCGAGATATTCCTCGAAAGTCATATACGTTGGAGGGCGGTAAAATTTATTACCAATTTTTTCAGTAATAATATACAAACCCGTCGCTGGGTCATATTCCACCTTTTTTTCAATAACAGATGGGTCTTTTAAATCGAAAGGATTATTACTGGGATTACTAATAAAATCCCCTGTTCTATCCGTAATCGGTTTCAAAGAATCCAAATCCGTCGTAAGGTTATGGTGAGATTTTGGTGAAAAATCCACTTCATTTCCCCAATTCCAGTCGTCATCTGTTGCGTAAGCGGCTGTAAACGAAAGGCCTACAAACGCTGTGATGACAAATAGTACCCGATTCCTAAGAAGTAGTTTTGTCATGGTCGCAGTTGGATTACTCATAAATTTTTTCAAAAATATTAATGAATGGTGTTTAAAGATTTAAGGGGGTTGGAGGTTCAGGATTTAAGGATTTTCCTTAAATCCACCATCTTTTTTCCCTTAAAATTTATTTAAACACACTATGAAAGACAATTGATAATACAAACGTATTATTAATTGTCAAAATATAAAAAATAAATTTTTAGTAGAAATTCTTTTGCGGTAGGGCAACAGAATTTACACAATTCGATTTTGAATTTACAAAAAAAATAATTTGTTGTAAATTTAAAATAGAAAGTCAAGTTTTTTGAATACAAGCATTAAATATGGCTCTTTGACAATTTCTGCAAATCTTATAAATTTATGTATAAATAGCACTTTGGAAGTACTGAAAATAGCGAGTTAGTGAGCAGGTGACTTTAAGTCACCTGCTCACTTTTGCAGAAATTGTCAGAGAACCTTAAATATTAACCAATTACTGCGAATTGACGATTGTCAAATGCGAACTGCGAACTTTTAATTCCTTCTAACTTGTTTTGATGGCTTTAATATCTTTTTTGTAAAACTTGTGTTGTACAGCACGAATTATCGAACTTTTTAGAATTTGCTACCAAACTTAATTGATTGCTCAAAATCTCTTTTTTAAATCTAAAATCTCTATCCTTAATAATTCATTTTTAAAGCCGATTCAATAAACTTTATTATTGTGTAAATTTCCTTTCGATAAGTAATTTTTTGTAAGTAATTTTTGTTTAAAAAGTTGAAAATCATCATCTTAAATCGCTTAAAGCTAATTTGATAAGTTTTTCTACTGATTCAATTTGTGGTTGAGATTGTAATATTTTATTAAGTGTCTTCTGTGCTTGGATTTTCACATAACCTAACGCTACCAAAGCAGATAACGCTTCCTGTCTTAGCGTATTACTTGCGGGCGATCCCATACTAATCCCCTCTTCGCCAGATTCTTTAAGTAACTTATCTTTTAAGTCCAAAATCAACCTTTTCGCTGTTTTTGGGCCAATTCCCTTTACTTTTTTGAATGCCGCATCATTTTCACCAATAATCGCACTCCGCAATTCATCCGTGGACATTCCCGAAAGCATTAACCTCGCCGTACTCGGCCCAATTCCTGAAACCGAAATTAAATGAATAAATAGTTGTTTTTCCACATTATCCGCAAACCCGTATAAAGTCTGCTGATCTTCCTTAACGTAGAAATGCGTTAATAATTTGACTCGTTCTAACTTTTCTATTTGACTATACGTTTGCAAGCTAATATTAATATGATAACCAATCCCGCTTGCCTCCACCAATACGTAAGTTGGCGTTTTAAACGTAATTTCTCCTTTGATATATGCAATCATTTATATATTTATTTTTGTAATGTACAAAAGTAATAAAGATACTTGATGCTTGAATATGTTCCGCACTGGATACTTGATACTGAAGACTGAATATTGATAAGGCTTCAGTTGATTTTTAAGTATTGAAATCATACAACAAATCAATGCGGAACGCTCTAAAACCTAAAATCTACCTCAAATACACCTCCGTTGCTCCAAAACCATATTTCGGATGATGTTCATTGGTAAACATACGGACGTAAGCATTTTGAGAAAGTATTTTATGAATCTCTTTTCGCAAACGCCCTTTGCCCAAGCCATGAATAATGTAGATTTTTGGTAAGCCGAGGCGAATCGCTTGGTCGATATATTCCTCAAAAACCTGTACTTGTAAATGCAACATTTCCGCTGGTGACATTTTTTGAAAATTTGTCGTTAGCATCTGAACATGTAAATCAATTTCTTCGGGAAACTCTGCCCTGTCCTCGATTTGATTCACTTTATGTACCCGCACATAATTGTAAAATTTCTCCTCTTTCTCGGTTTTAATATTTCGTTTCGTATAAGTTTTTAAATCCTCTTCCTCTCTTTCCTTAAACTGTTTTAGAATCTCAAAAGTATAACATGGAATGGTTGTAAACGAATGATTTTTGACTTTACCAAAAAACTGTTTTGGTTTTATTTTAATTATTTTTTCAAATTTTTCACCAATTCCCTCCGTCGTAATTTGCGATAAATCCAAGAAAATACTTGGATTATCACTCAAATCATAATGCGATAATTCCCCAATCTTTTTCGCCGTAATTGGGTCAACCAACTCATTTTTTTCGGGCGTAAAATATTCTAAAACCTTGATTTTGAAGGTATAAATGACTTTATAAAACGTATCATTTACCAAATAAATATCAAAACGGCTAATATCACCTTCATTATCAAATATTGGCTCAAAAGCAACCATAAGCCCTTCATTTTTAGGCTTTTGTATCTTTTTTGGTTTTGTTCCAATCTCTTTTGATTCAACCGTTTTCTTAGCTTGAAAAGATGCAGCTTCGGCTTCGGCCTTCCAAATCACAATATTTTCAATATCGGTAGGAATCTCGTCGCCATCTAACAAAACCATCACCGTTTCTCTATCCAAAATCTCCAAGACTTCGCCAAAATCTCCCGTATGAATAAACTTTACCGTATCTCCTTCTTTAAATTTCATGGTATTGTTTTAATTTTAATTCAATGGTTTAATTTTAATTAATTACCAGTTTGTCGTAATATAATTGATACCTAATTTATAATCTTCGGACATTAAAGCCAATAATTTCTGATAGGTTGCATCATTACTCAAAAAATCCGCATTTTCTACATCAATAATCAAAATCGGCATGGACATTTCTGTTCTAAAAAAATCGAAATACGTATTTTGAATTTTTTTCAAATAATCGCCCGTAATATCTTTTTCGTATTCTCGTCCTCGCTTACTAATATTAGCCTGTAAATCTACCACTGGACGATGTAAATAAACCAGTAAATCTGGCTTCGGAAAAGACGCATTTAAGACCTTGAAAATTCTTGAAAACAAGCGGTGTTCTTCATCTGAAAGATTATTCTTTGCGAAAAGCAACGTTTTTAAAAAGAAATAATCTGCCATCGTTCCACGCTTAAAAAGTTCGGGTTTTAATAATCCTTGTTGCAATTGTTTGTGCCGTTCGGTCATGAAAAACAATTCTACAGGAAAAGCATATCGTTCAGGGTTTTGATAAAATTGTTGTAAAAACGGATTGTCTTCAAATGACTCTAATATAATTTGACAATTAAAATCATCTGCAATACGACTGCAAAACGATGTTTTTCCCGCCCCAATATTTCCCTCTACCGCTATAAAGTTATATTTTTTAAAAGGATTCAAAGTTATTAATTTATTAATTATTTGATTTGTTAATTAGCCTATCCCGAAGCCTCGGGATTAATTGGTGATTGCCAACTGCAGACGGCTGATTATAAACTTAATCATCCACCACAAGTACGTCCAAACTATCCTCTGATTGCCAATATAAATCTTCAATCGTTTCCTTCAAAGTTGGATGTACCAACATTCCTGCGATTTCCATTAACGGAATTAATACAAAATTTCGTTGGTGTAAATGAGGATGTGGAATAGTCAAATTTTCGGTTTCAATGACGACATCATCAAACAATAAAATATCAACGTCAATAATTCGAGCCATCCATTTTTCTTCTCGAATACGGTTAAAACATTCCGTTTCGATTTGTAAAATTTTTTCTAAAATCATTTGTGGAGTCAAAGCGGTTTCGACTTTTAATGCCTGATTGTAGAAATTTGGTTGGTCAGCTACGCCCCACGCTTCCGTTTCGTACAAACCTGATTTCGCAATGATTTTACCAATCAATTTGGTAATTAAATCATTAACTTTTGAGAGGTTTTCTTCTCGATTTCCGAGATTACTACCCGTATGTAAATAGACGATATGTTGATTTTTCATAAGATTACAAAGGTAGCTAATCAATAAATATTTTCATGCTTTATTATTATAAATTGATTTTGTTTAATTTTACGAAACTTTTAGATTCGTTGTGCGTTTTAAATAAGTTTAAAAAGTAATAGTATTACTATCAATAAAAATAGTTTAACTAATTTTATGGCAAGTTCAGTTACAATTAACAAGCTAACAGCAGTTCAGCGTTTTTTTAAAATGTTAACTGCGGATAAGCAAGATATTATCTATCTCTATGTTTATTCGATTTTTAGTGGTTTAATAAATCTCTCATTACCCCTTGGCATTCAGGCTATTATAGGCTTAATTATGGTCGGACAAAGTTCGACTTCATTGGGCATTTTGATAACTGCGGTGACGATAGGTGTGGCGGTTGTTGGAGGATTGAAAATCATGCAGTTGATTATTACGGAAAGTTTACAGCAACGGATTTTTGCTCGTTCGTCGTTCGAGTTTGCATATCGAATTCCTCGTTTTAAGACAGAAGCTATTTTTAAGGAATATCCACCAGAGTTGGTGAATCGCTTTTTTGACACTTTGACGGTTCAAAAAGGTTTACCAAAAATTTTGATGGATTTTTCAGAGGCTGCCCTACAAATTCTTTTTGGAATTATTTTAATCTCTTTTTATAATTCTGCTTTTTTAATTTTCGGTCTATGTTTAATTTTTATTCTTTTAGCCATTTTTTGGATAACAGGTCAGCGAGGCTTAGATACGAGTTTGAAAGAATCGAAATACAAGTATCAAGTCGCACATTGGCTCGAAGAAATTGCCCGAACGATGTACTCTTTTAAGTTAGCAGGAACGACTCAATTACATTTAGAAAAGGTAAATGATTTAACGGTCAATTACCTTACGGCAAGAAAAAAACACTTTAAAATTTTATTAGCACAATTTATCAGTATCCTTAGTTTTCGAACTATTATTACGGGTGGTTTATTGATATTAGGTAGTGTTTTGGTGATGGACGGAAGCATTAATATTGGGCAATTTGTAGCGGCCGAAATCGTAATTATTCAAGTCATGGGTGCTTCCGAAAAGTTGATTTTGAGCATGGATACAATTTATGATATGTTGACGGCTTTGGAAAAAATTGGTGCGGTCACGGACATCGAATTAGAAGACGATCACGGCATTCCTTTCGAAGAAATTAATAGCGTCGATAAAGGTATAAAAATCAAAGCGACCAACTTGAGTTATCAATTTCCTGATGCTTACGAACCACTTTTGAGAAACTTGAATTTTGAAATTCAAATGGGTGAAAAAATTTGTATTGCTGGGTATAATGCTTCGGGAAAATCAACACTTTTACGAATCATTTCAGGTTTGTACGAAAACTTTACGGGTGCGCTAACGTATAACGATATTCCTCGTGATAATTTGAATATTAATACGTTACGTTACCATATTGGTAATTATTCGCCACAAGATGATTTGTTTGACGGAACATTGTTAGAGAATGTTACAATGGGTGCAGCAAGTGTTTCGTTGAGTGACGTAACGGAGGCGATTAATAAGGTTGGTTTGCAAGAATTTATTAATAATTCGCCGAAAGGCTACAATACGATTATCGAACCAACGGGCGGAAGAATGTCTCAAACGGTGATTAAAAAAATCATTTTGGCGAGAGGTATTGTCCATCGTCCGAGATTGTTGGCAATGGAGGAATTATTAGCAAAATTCGAGCGATCAGAACGAGAAAATGTCATTGATTTATTGACGGATAAAAACCAAAAATGGACATTGGTCGTGGTTTCGAATGATCCTACTTTGGCGGCTAAATGTGATCGGGTTTTCGTGATGAAAGAAGGCGAAATTATTAGTCAAGGTCCTTATGATGAAGTTTCGAAACATACTTGTTTTCAGACTAATTTTTAGTAAAAAATATTATGAAAAATATATTATTAGTTTTATTTCTCTTTTTTTGTCATTTTGCTCAAGCTCAAGTAAATGTTGCTGGTGTGAATATTAATGATTTAGAAGATGTAAACTATGTCAGAGTTGAAGTATCCCCCCGATTGATTCTCAATCGAACTGACGTTTCTGTTGATTATGGACAAGAGCGGGGTAGCTTTTTTTTAAGGCAAGTGATCAGTGATAATAATGGAAATATTATAGAATTTCGTTCAAATGTTCAGGTTATTAATTTCATGGATAATAATGGTTGGGATTATGTGAATGAGCAGGTTATTCGTGCGGAAGAGAGTTACAATATTTATCACTATTTATTTAAAAAAGAAACTACCAATTAATTGAATAATCATTTCAAATGATTATTAAAATCAAACCAAATGCTCAACATTTCAAATATATCTATTACGGAGAATATCAACACAGATAATTTCTCTGCTTTCCAAACAGTCCGGCAGTTTCACTTTAGTCGAATTTTAGCATATTGGCTAATTGGAGGTATGATTTTGTTAATAGCGGTATTGTTTGTTCCATGGACGCAAAACGTTCAAGGCAAAGGAAAAGTTACGACTTTAAAGCCGGAACAACGTCCGCAAACGATTAATTCGACAATCGCAGGACGAGTCGAAAAATGGTATGTTCAAGAGGGACAGTTTGTCAAAAAAGGGGATACAATTGTGCATTTATCAGAAACAAAAGCAGATTATTTTGATCCGTTTTTGATAGAAAATGCAGATTTACAAGTAAAAGCAAAATCAGCAGCAGTCGAATCTTATGATCAGAAAATCGTGGCTTCGGACAATCAAATCTTGGCTTTGCGAGAAGTCTTAGAGCTAAAAACGAAACAATTAAATAATAAAATAAAACAATCTCAACTAAAAGTTATTTCGGATAGTTTGAATTTGGAAGCTGCAAAAACGGATTTTAATATCGCAACAGCACAATTTGGACGATACGTAAACTTGTTTAATCAAGATTTAATTTCTCAAACAGATTTAGAGAAAAGAAAACAAAAATTGCAGGAAACAAAATCAAAAGGTATTAATGCTGAAAATAAATTACTGGTCAGTTATAACGATATGCTCAATGCTCAAATTGAGTTAAAATCGGCTCAAAGTGATTATGCAAATAAAATCGCAAAGTCACAATCTGACCGCTTTTCCGCCTTGTCGAGTAGTTTAGATGCACAAGCAAGCACGAGCAAATTAGAAAGTCAATTTAACAGTTACGAAGTGCGTTCACAGTTTTATTACATCCTTGCACCACAAGATTGTTACATCGTCAAAGCTGCGGTTTCTGGTATCGGAGAAACGGTAAAAGAAGGTGAAAAAATCGTTAATATTATGCCTGCTGATTATCAATTAGCAGTCGAAATGTACGTGAATCCGATGGATTTCCCATTAATTGAGAAAGGACAAAGCGTCAATTTTATTTTTGATGGTTGGCCTGCTTTCGCTTTTTCTGGTTGGTCAGAATATAGCATCGGGACGTTTAGCGGTGAGATTGTAGCAATTGATAATGTTATTAGTAATAATGACAAATATCGGATTTTAGTCATACCGACCGATCCTGAAAAACAGTGGCCGAGTGCATTGCGAGTGGGTTCAGGAGCGCACGGAATGGCGCTGTTAAACGATGTGCCGCTTTGGTATGAACTATGGCGACAACTCAACGGTTTCCCACCAAATTTTTATGAAGATAATAAAGCGGATAAGGTGAAGTTAAAAGCACCGATTAAGTCTGTTAAGTAGTTGGTGATTTGGTGTTCGTGATTCGATATTTGGTATTCGGCAGACGTGCAGTAACGTATTTAGAAGTGGTAAAAAATTGTGTAGGAATTTCTTACCAAATCATTAGCACCGAATCACGAATCACGAATCATGAATACCAAATACCGAAAAAAACAAAAATGAAAAAAATAATATTTATATTTTTTTGTATTATATCAATATCGCTTTCCGCACAAGATACCGTTCAATATTTTGCTCAAAATCAATTTTTTGAATTGGTAAAATCAAATCATCCGATTGCTCAACAAGCTGGTTTATTGGACAATATGGCGATTGAAAACTTGAAGGTAGCAAAGGCTGGTTTTGATCCAAAAATCAAATCGGACTGGGAACGCAAACAGTTTAATGATAAGCAATATTATAACGTCTGGAAAAGTGGTGTAAACTTGCCGACCTGGTACG
>Ga0306865_1000463_pt1 | contig 15923 bp, 14 predicted proteins | sample AntRauTorckE5431_FD_190441 | JGI IMG/M metagenome (GOLD analysis project Ga0306865, IMG submission 190441) | Saline lake microbial communities from Rauer Islands, Antarctica - Metagenome Torckler E5 #431 (v2) (version 2) | ecosystem: Environmental > Aquatic > Non-marine Saline and Alkaline >... | reverse complement strand
AGAGTGGTACAATTGACGATTATGCCCGGTATGATTTAAATTATAATAGGATAATTACAAGAAAAAAATGAACTCCAAAAAATGTACTAATAGGGTTTTAAAATAGTTGAAAGGGGCTAAACAGCGTAATTGCAGTATGTTAATACATTAGTTTACATCTATTTTTAATAGCATAATAGTCTGATTTTCAAATAATTATCCCAGTTTCTCAAAATAAAATAGCGACCTAATATTATCAACTACTTATCTATGGATTCCTATCCAAATATAATTCAATATCCATAATTGGTTTCATTTTCCGAGCGTGATATTTCAATGATTTTCCATTAATTTCACAATCAAAATTGCCAACCTCACGATGCAATAATTTTAAAATATAGATATTTTTATATTCGATAGCCAAAAGAAAATCGATACAATTTATCCCGACTTTTTGTTCGATTAAGATTTTAATAATCTCGGAATTTCCTTGTTTAATTGCAATTTGAAGTGCGGAAACGCCTTCATTATTAACCGTATTCGGATTTGCTCCAACTCTCAAAAGCTGATATACCAAAATATAACTATTTCGCTGAATCGCTTGTATTAACAATGGTTCTTGGTCTTTTACGATTGTATTAATATCTACTCCGTTTTGAATTAATTGGGCAGCGATGACGGTATTATTATTTTGAAAAGCTTGGTAAATTAGTGGCAATTCGGCATTATTGACCGTTTGCCAATTTGGATTGTATTGTAACAAAATTGAAACGACCTCGGAATGATTATTCTTAATGGCACTTTGGAAAAATTTATTTGAATGTTTTAAACCAATGGACAACAAAAATTGCAATTTATTGGGATTTACTAATAAACTATTTTCATCAAAATATTGATCAATTTTCAAATTCGACTTATCGGTATAATTAATTATTAATCGAATTATTGATTGATGATTTTGCCTTATGGCTTTGGCTAAAGGCAAATTATTTTGCGATAATTTGGATGAATAAGTCATCGCTCCGTTTTTTAATAAAAATAATATAATCGCTTCAAAACCTAAATCAACACTCAATCCCAAAGGTGTTTGTTCATTCAAAGGATTGATGGAATTTAGGTTTGCACCTTTTTTTGTTAATGCTTCAACGTAGCGAATATTATTAGTGTGAATGGCATAATAAATTGGGGTGAAACCTTTGGAACTAACGGTATTTACGGACACATTTTGTTTTAATAAAAGCTCAAAAATCGGTTTGTTTTGGGTTTCAATGGCGTGAATTAGTAAGGTTTTTTGTGTTTTGTTGGTATTGAGATTATTGGTAAACGATTGATTGACATTCAAGCCTTTTTTTATCAAGATTTCTAATAAGTTAGGTTTGCTGAATAATACCTCAATTTCGTCTTGATTTAGTATTTTTTTATTCAAATTGGGAATAAGTGCCAAGAGTTCATTGAAATTTTTGGAATTTTCAGATAAACAACTCAAATCAATTGTCATTGGATTCGCTCCTAAGCGAATGACTTTTTTTGTTAATTCTACGTCAATCGGACAACGAATTTGGACGGTTTTGGGGTTCGCACCGTGTTGAATTAAAAGAGAAAATAATTCAGGTTTGTTTTCATATAAAACGTATTCTAAAGGTAGCAAACCATTCGGAAATGGCTGATTTAAGTTCATATTATGATTCATCAAAACGCGGAATAAACCAAAATCTTTTTTGCTTAGTGCAATATAAAGTGGCGTAACATTATTGGTTTCGATGACTGAATTATTATTAAAAGAATTTTTTAGCAATTGCTCGGAAATAATCGGGTCATAAAAACTGATAATGGTCTCACTCATCGATATAAACTGAGTTCGTTGTCGAACTAAACAGTTACAATTGAGGTCAAAACCTTGATTGGCGAAAGCCGTTAATTGAGCATAATTGGCAGGAGTTGAAATTACGGCTTGACATATTGCTTTTGTTGAATTGATCATTGGTTTTGCAGCGATTACGTTATTAATACAATACAATATCGCCAATGCAAAACACAAAGTTTTGATTATAATTTTCATAGATTCATCTTTTTCGTAGGGAATACTTTATATCAATAAAGTATTTTAAATTTCATTCAAATATAAGATGAAAATATGATATTAAAAATATGTTATATGTTTTTAATTGAAAATGAGTGACTAATGGATTGTAGTATTTGTTAATTATTCGTATCCTCGCTTCGAGTGAGGATACGAATAATTGTTTTTTGTTTAAAAAATATCTTCAAATTCATTTAAAGCATTCGCCATAAAACCGTCAAAAGCTATTTTTTTAATGGCCGCCATTGCTTTGAATTCTTCAATAACTTGCTCAATAACTTGTTCGGTTATAATTTTTCTGACATCAGATAAGCCATTAATTGCGTCGCCAATTCTGAACTTATAAGTCTGCTCAAAACCATCTTGCTCAAATTTTACGGAATAACGATTGGTTGTTTGAAAAATCGTTATCTTACAGTACGAATGTGGAATATCACCTACTACTCTCATATTTTGTTAATTTGTCGATTCATTAATTTGCCGCTGCCGAAAACTCGGCATTAATCGGTACGAAAGCCTTAATATTGAAGGATTTCGTTTGAATCATTATGTTAAATCAATTGAAATTTTAATATTATGAACCAGTTTTTTAGTAAAAAAGATTTATCTAATTACGTTAAAATACAAACTTTCAAACTTATTTTTAAATTCAAAATATTGACTTTCAAACAATTGTAATAAATAATTAATACGTCACAATTAATATCTAAAAAACTATGGGCAAAGGTATCATTTTATACAACGGAATGTTAGTGAAACAGAATGAGGTGAAGTTGACTTTAGAAAATAGAGGCTTCCGATATGGCGATGGTTTATTTGAAACGATGCGGATGTTTGATGGGAAAATGCCATTTTTGGAATTACATTTGGAGCGACTTAATGCGGGAATTGAAATGTTGCAATTAGAGTTGCCGACTGCGGAGTACGGTCTTGATTATTGGCATTACGAAATTCGGAGAATCGTTAAATATTATCGTCAAAAATATCCTAAACAGGCGAAAAATTATAGAATGAGATTGACGGTTTTTCGGAATGATGGCGGGTTTTATACCCCTTTGACGAATGAGGCTTCTTATGTTTTGGAGATTGAGCGATTAAAAAAGAATCGTTTCGAATGGAATAAAAAAGGTCTTGTTATTGATGTTTTTACAAAGGTAAAATTAGAATGTGGGCGATTGAGCAATATGAAAACAGCGAATGGTTTGCCTTATATTCTGGCAGCATTATTCAAACAAAAAGAGGGTTTAGACGACGTTTTATTGCTCAATACAAAAGGACGAATTGCAGAATCTACACATGCCAATATTTTTTTTATTAAAGGAAATACGTTGATAACACCTGCTTTGAACGAAGGTTGTACGGCTGGAACGACTCGTAAAGCTGTTTTAGCCATTGGTAAAGAGTTAGGAATGAAAGTAAAAATAAAAAGATGTGAAATAAGTATATTAAAAGAAGCGGATGAAGTATTTTTGACTAATTCGATTCGTGGCGTTCAATGGATTCGGAAATTTCATAAAAAACGATATACCGCCGAAAAAGCTAAGATTATTTATTTAAAAATGAATGAATTAGTTGGAAAATCAATGATTGAGTTTTAAATTTTTAATACAGACTTTATAGTTTGAATTTAGAATCAAGGTAACTATAATACTATCTTTGTGTTGTAGTTGTCAATATAAAATTGATAAAATTGAATAGTCAGTAATTTTATAAAGTTTTTTTACGTTAGTTAGATTGGAAAAAAATTAATCACAAAAAGGAAGCATACCTTATGAAAAACATTCTTTTAATAACATTTTTGGCGTTAACGCCAGTTTTCGCTTCCGCTCAATATCTTGAAGGCGGATTATTTGTGGGTGGCTCTAATTACGCAGGTGATTTAGTTGAGAATAATATAGGAGTAAATTTTGGGGAAACACACTTAGCCGGTGGCGTTTTGTTAAGGTATAATATCAACGACTGGGTTGCTGTTAGAGGTTCATTTACTTATGGTCAAATCTCTGGCTCTGATGCAAATGCGGCGGCAATTGGTCGGCAGCAACGTAATTTAAGTTTTCGTTCGGATATTTATGAATTCGCAGTTATTCCAGAATTTAATATTTTGGGATTCAACCCTTATGATCGTTATTATTCTCCTTACGTATTCATCGGTTTAGGGATTTTTAATTTTAATCCTGAAGCAGAATATGACGGTCAATGGTATGATTTGCAACTTTTAGGAACAGAAGGTCAAGGTCTGGAAGGTCGTCCTTCTCAATACAATTTGACGCAATTAGTAATTCCGATGGGAGCCGGTTTCAAATACGCAATTGATGAGTATTGGACGGTAGGTTTTGAAATTACGGTTCGTTATACGATGACGGATTATTTAGATGACGTTAGTACGACGTATGTAGATAGAGAAGGTTTATCGAGTACGAGAGGTGAAATTGCTGCAAATTTGGCAAATAGAACGGGTGAGTATTTAGGTACAGAACCTGTAAATATACCTGGTGCTAATCGTGGAACTGAAAACTCTGATTGGTACACTTGGTCAGGTTTTACGATTACGTATAGCTTTATGGATGGATTTGGAAGAGGGTCGGGGTGTCCGACAAATTTCTAAAAAAAGAAATATTTAATTTTAATTAAAAATAAAATGTGATAAAAGGAGAAACTGATTCGGTCGGTTTCTCCTTTTTAATTTTAGGTCTCCTGTATTTCTCAACACTTATTGCCTATTCCCTTATTTGGAATGATTTTTTTGATAAAATAGAGGATTTTCTATTTTGGAATGACTTTTAATTGATTTTGTGATAATTCGAATGTCCTGTTATAATAAGGGCAACTTTTCAGCATTGTTTTCCGTAATTATACACCTATAAACGGTTTTCCTATAAAAAAATGACAAGCATATTTTTTAATATTTTGCTTCGCAAAATGTCTTTTTTGACCACCGAGAACTCGGTGGTCAAAAAACGTTTACGAAGTAAACATAAAATAGAATTCTGTCAATTCAACTTTTTATAGGAAAACCCTTCACACCGGTATTATTATTGATAAGGGCAACGTACCAAAATGAATCTTTAAAAAAGATACAAAATTTGGGCTAAGTGTTCATTATATTACGAAAATATTCATTTAATATCAAATACACAATTATTATTTTTAAAAATTAAAATGAATTACATTATGAGAATATTTTTTATACTTTTATTTACCTTAAATTGCTCGATTGCTTCTTTTGGTCAAGGTATTTTTGATCTTGGTATTTTTGCAGGATTATCTACTTACAGTGGCGATTTGGCAGAAAATAATATTGAAGTTACGGAGATAAACCCCGCCGTTGGTATTATTGGGCGTTACCATCTAAAATCTTGGCTGGCATTAAGAGGGAATTTAATGGCAGGTTCAATCTCGGGAAATGATTTGAATGCGACTACTCTTTATCAAAGAAAACGAAATCTAAGTTTTCGCTCACCGATTTATGAATTATCCCTTATATCAGAATTTAATATTCATACTTTCAAATTAAAAAGTGAACAATCTTTTATCCCTTATTTCCTAATCGGTGCGGGTGTTTTTTATTATAATCCAAAAGCACTTTACGAAGGTAATTGGGTGGCGTTACAGCCTTTGGGTACTGAAGGGCAGGGTTTACCCGGTTATGAATCAAGGTATAATTTGATTGATTTTTCAATTCCTTACGGGCTTGGCTTGAAATTTCAGGTGAGTGCTCAAGCGACAATCGGCTTAGAATTCGTGAGTCGTTACACTTTTACGGATTATTTAGACGATGTGAGTACGGTTTATCCTGACAATGATGTTTTGGTTGTTACAAACGGTATTTTAGCAGCAACTTTGTCGGATAGAACGTCCGAATACACGGGAATTCCATCGCAACGTCAAGAAAATGCACAGCGAGGCGGTTCAGTATTCAAGGATTATTATCATTTTATCGGTGCTACGGTGACGATAAATATATTTACACCAGAAGTGGCGAGTAAGAAATAAAAAAAAGTTGAATTGGTTGATTCATTCAACCAATTCAACTTAATATTTAATATTTAATATTTTAATTCTTATCCATTACAAGTTTTCTCTTCAATAAAGATACCTTCCGAATCAAAAATCACCATTTTTTTACCTGTATCCGTTGTCAAGCCAACGAAGTATTTACCCTCTTTTAAGAAAGCAACTTTTACCGTTGCATTCGTATAATTTCCGGTAACATAATCCGTAACTAAAGTTGGTAAAGTTGTGATATCAATTTGGCTGCCATCAAATCCGTGACGGTTCACAAATTCGTATTCTTTAATAAAATTACCGTCAGCATCAAAAACTAAAATCAAATCGCCACTTACTTTTACCATGAATTGATTATTGTGATTGATTTTTGCACGTTCAATCGTTACATCAGGATAATTTGTGGAAATGTAAGTTTTTACCGCATTAGACAAACCCGCTGTATCAATTTTTTTGCCTTTATCGTAACCTTTTCCTTTTTTCTTTCCTTTTCTTTTACCTTCACAGTTCAAAGATTCTCCATCTTTATCAAAGAAAATTTCAAGCCCGTTACTCAAATTAACTTGATATCCTAAACCGTTCGCCATCAAAGTTTCGTCAATGTAGGTATCAAAATAATCGTTATCTAAAGTCGCAATCGTATTGTCTGGTAACTCATCTGCTGATATTGTCGTCTTTGTTGCACTGACAATATTATCAATTAAATCCATGTCTAATTTTCCGCAAGAGGCGAAAGTTACCGTAAGCACTAAAGCAAATAAACTTAATTTTTTCATAATTTTTAATTTTTTAGTTTTTAATAAAAAATATATTAATCTGTGTTAAATAGTTAATTCAAGCTGTGATTCGTTATTTAAAATTAGAGCGTCAAACTCATAACTTGTAACCTGAAATTCGCAACTTGATTTGTATTTTTTGAACGTTCAAAAGGATAGTGCGGGAAGTTGCAAAAGGGTTGCATGAGGTTTTTAATCTTTTTTAAATGTAGCATCAAGCTCCAGTTTGGCAGTCAAACTGGATAAACGTTTTCGATATTAATAAAAAAAACTGCCTAAATCAAAACGATTTAGGCAGTTACAAACGCACTAACTTTTGGCAGTAAAAAAAATTAGTTGCCCTTAAAACCCATATTTTAAACCAATTTCCAGACCGAATGTACTGGATTTCGTTCTACCCAAAATTCCTCGATTATTATCCGATAAAGCCGCTGACCATGTCGGTTCTACTGAAATTGAAAAATTATTTATTAATTGATAATCTAAAGCAATTCCTGTGATTGCACTAAACGAATCTTTCTGCGTTGGCTTAGGTGAATCTCTCAATTGAACCGCTTTAATTTCGATACCCTCTTTATTAATTCTAAAATTATTAATATTTAATTTGTTGGTAATCAAACTATTATAACTGAATCCGCCCTTCAACCCAATAGATAATTTATTTTTATTCAATAGATTATAAGTCGCAAAAATCGGAATTGAAACGGACTTTACAGTTGCCGTTGCGTCTAATTCAATATTAATATTTTCATCTTGATTAATTGCCGAATTTCGCAACCGAGTAATATCCAAACCAACGCTATATTCGCCATAAGTACTTGAACCTGAATAATCTATGTTGTTGCTTACTTTGTCCGTACTCAAATCCGTTTCCGAATTTTTATCGTATTTTAAATTATGTTTGGAATGAAAATCATAAGATGAACTTGTAAATGCGCCGCCAATTGTCAAAGACCATTTATCATTCAAACGCCTATTATATTTCAAACCAATAGATTTTCCGATTTTTGCAACCTCTTTTTGGTCAGGTCTTGAAGGAAAATTACCGCCAACCTTTGATGGACGAATGTTATTTCTTAAAACTGTCGGAGCAATAAATAACGTGATAGATTGACTCTGATTCGTTTTTATCTTTTTTTCTTTTACAGGAATATTCACACCAAAAATATCTCTTGAAATTTGTGGAAAAATAGGCTTTAATTGAAGCATTGCCAATGGTTTCGATTCAAAATTTACTTGATTAATCGAAACGTCATTCGGTGTAAAAATCGGAATAGAATTAGGAACAAAATTTTCAACTTTGAAAGGCGGAACTTCAATATTTTCCTTTGTAATCGTAGAGAAATTTAGAATATTGCCGTTATTAATTTCCGCCTTTTGGTTTAATGTGATTTTGTTTTCGTCATTTTTATTTTCCCTTGTTGTACTTTCTGCTACTTTTGAAAAATTAATATAATTGTTGTCATTTGTTTGACTCGTTGATTTTTCCCTATTTATAAACAAATTTTCATTTTCATTCGTCCCGAGTCCTCGAGATGAATTTTCATTCTCATTTTTATTTTCACTTGAGTTTTCCAACCGTTCAATCTGCTCATTCGACCGCTCTAATGCTTCCGTCAAAGATTGAGAAATTGATTTATACTGTTGCATTTTCCAACCCAAAAGCATCAATAAAAATACAGAAACGATTAAGGAAGTCGGCAATAAGAAGCCTTGCCAATTAATCCCCGGTTTTGGTGGAATAATTGGAGCGATGCGTTCCCACATTGCGTCAGAAGGTTCATCATCAAAACCTTCTAAGTTTTTTTTGATAAAATCTTCAAAATTGTCGTTATGTAAATCCTTTCCCAAACCCTTTATTTTTAAATTTCGTTATTTTCCCGAGTACTCGGGATTATCCGTTATTTATTATTTTTTATTCGTTCACTCCGTCAACGATTTTTCCAAAACCCCTCGCAGCATCTTTTTTGCCCGTGACAATTGTGATTTTGACGTATTTTCCGATATTTTTAATTGTTCGCCAATTTCCTTATGCGTAAATCCTTCGACCACATAAAGATTAAAAACGACTCGATAACCGTCTGGTAATTCCTGCACCATTTTCATAATTTCCTTTGCGCCGATGTTGCTCAAAATGTCATCTTGACCTTGTCGATGTTCTGCCAAAGTGTGGATTTCAACATCTGAAAACAACATTCTTTTTTTGCGAAGGTGCATCAAAGCCGTATTTACCGTCACTCGCCGCACCCAACCGCCCAACGCTCCCGTCGGCTCGTATTGATATAAATCTCGGTACAAATTCACAAACGAATCTTGCATAATATCTTGAGCCTCAGGAACATCTTTTGCATAACGCATCGCAACGCTGAACACCAATTTTTTGAATAATTCATAAAATTGGTATTGAGCTTGTCGTTTGCCCTTTTTGCAGCCGATTAATATTTGTTCCTCTTCTTTCGTCAAGTTTTGGTTGAATTCGGTTTTTTGAAAATATCGTTTTGATTGCTTGTTTGAAGGTGTAGTGCAAAATACGATAAATAGGTTGCTTGGGATTTGAAAAATAATTTGGGAAGCGTCTTTTGAGGGGTTTAGTTAAATCAAACGTAAATTTGAAAATGAGTAATTATTGAGTTTTATGCAAACTTATCCGAGTCTAAAAGTAGTCTAATTGTCGTTTTTCCTCCCAGTTTATCCCGAAAAAAAATTAGAACAAACTGGGAGGAAACTCTATTCTCCTTCAATCATTCCCTCGCTTCCGACCACACAATTATTCAAATATTTTTGTACATCTTGTAGTTTGGTGTAACCATTTTCATTACCAAAATGATTATTGATATAATTGATAATGTTTGCAATTTCGATATCATTTAGGTTCGGATTAGGCGGCATTTGTTGGTCATATTCTACCCCATTTACCGTCATTTTTCCGTGATAACCATAATAAATCAAACAGGCAACCGTCTCTTTTTCCTTGAGTAAATAATCAGAATTTGCTAATGGTGGAATCAATTTCGCTAAATTTCCGCCATTCTCACCATGACAATTGACACAAAAATTCGTGTATAAAATTTTGCCTTGCGAGTATTTATCCGTCTTACAAGCGTTGGTAATCAAGGTAATTAATACAAAAGCGAATAGTAAAAAGGATATTTTTTGTTTCATTGTATCTAATATTTTATGGTTTTATTGTTATCGCTTGGCTGCTTGTCCTGAGAACTAGTGCAACAAATCAAAAGTTTTTGATAGTTAAAAGGTTGACAATTGGACGGGCAACTTTGAGTCGCCTGTCCAATTGTCAAGTTCAAAATTAGAAAACACTCAAAAAAAATTATCAAGAACTTTTGAGCAAGTGCAATAGGGACAAGCAATGAAACAATGTAGCCATGTAACAATTATTTCATCTTTTTGAGTAATAGCTTAATATCTTCCATGAAAATATCAATTTTTTCAACACTCGTACCGTCTGCATACGAACGCAAATGTCCGTCCTTATCAATGAGAACGATGTATCCGCTGTGTTCGTAGCCGCCTGGAGCTTCCTCGTTTTCAACAGCCGTATTCATGTAATGTTTTGCGAAAGCATAAGTTTGGTCACGATCACATTCTACGAAATGCCATTTTGGAGCAGTCACACCTAACGCTTGTGCGTGTTCTTTCAGAACGGAAACCGAATCATTGACATAATCAATCGAGTGCGAAATCAAAGCAACTCGATCATCCGTCTTGAATTTTTCGTGAATTCGCAACATCTGTTTCGTCATTTTTGGACAAATTGACGGACATTTCGTAAAGAAAAAATCAACGACGTAGATTTTATTTTCAAAATCTTTATTGGTAATAAAAATGCTGTCTTGATTCAAAAATCGGAACGGAGGAACGACAAAAGGAACTTCTACGGCCACTGTATCGCCTTTTTCATTAACTTGTTTTTCAAGCGTCGGAATTCCTTGAAAACCTAACTTTTTAGGATTTGGAATTTCTGATTCGCATGAAAATAGGATTACGCTTATTAGTAATAAAAATAAAATTCGCATTATAATTTTTTAAATTTTAATTAAACCGTGTCGGTTTTTATCGTTTGAAATAACCATTCAGCAATCAAGCCATTATTTTTTCAACTCTTCCAACAACTTCGTTGCATTTTCAAAAGCCTGATTCGTTTCCATTTTGACTTGATTAATTCTCGCTTCTTCATCAACCAAACGTTTCAAACCAGCTTTGGTTTCCATTTTTTCCAATGCTTGACCGATAGGCGTTGCATCTTCCATCCAATCATACATGGCGTGATAGGCATTATCAATATCGGTGATTTGACCTTTGATTTTTTCAACTATTTCAGGCGTTGTGGTCGTATCCGCAATAGCTGTTAATTCGTCTTTCATTGGTGGAAATTTCATGGTAATCGGCATGATTTCGTCATGAACTGCCATCACTTTTTCCCAACCTTGAGCCACTTCATTTTCTTGCTCCTCCTCGTTAGTTGTTGATTTACAATTGGTAAACAAAAAGCTACTCAAAACTAAAATCCCAAAAAATATTTGCTGTTTTTTCATTTGATTTTTATTGAAAAATTAAAAAGTGCAAAGTTAAGTTAGAACGGTAAGAAAGAACGTGATGTGGATCATTTTTTCCTTGTTTGATGGGAATATGATAGAAAGAACTAATACAAATTGAATCCGTGTTCCCATCATCTTAGGACGAAATGGCATTATTATTTCAGCACAGCGTCAAATTATGGCACTACGAAAATAGAAAAGGCGGAACATCTAAAAAAAAAATAATTTTACCGTACTTTCGCCCAATAATTCAACGATTGATATGAAATTAGAGAACGATTTATTTTTACGTACAGCACGAGGTGAGGCAGTCGAGCGTCCTCCCGTTTGGTTAATGCGTCAAGCAGGGCGGATTTTACCGCAATACAGAGAATTGAGAGCGAAGTTGTCGGGCTTCAAAGAATTGGTGGAAACACCAGCTTTGGCGTGCGAAGTAACGATTCAGCCAGTGGACGAATTGGGGGTAGATGCAGCGATTATTTTTTCGGATATTTTGGTGATTCCCGAAGCAATGGGTTTGACTTACGAAATGACAAAAGGGAGAGGGCCTTGGTTTCCAAATACGATTCAAACGCAGGCAGATATTGATAAATTAATAACTGGCGAAGCCGCTGCTGCGGAATTGCAATACGTTTATGATGCGGTGAGTTTGACGAAAAAAGAACTGAACGGACGAGTGCCGTTGATTGGTTTTGCAGGTGCTCCGTGGACGATTTTTGCCTACATGATTGAAGGTTCGGGTAGTAAAACTTTCTCGAAAGCGAAGAAATTTCTATACACTGACCCAATTTTATCACATCAATTATTACAAAAAATCACGACGGCTACGATTTCGTATTTGAAAACGAAAATCAGTGCTGGTGTGGATTTGGTGCAGATTTTTGATTCTTGGGCAGGTATTTTGACCAAAGAGCAGTATTTAGAATTTGCATTGCCATACATCACTCAAATGTGTGATGCAATCGATGAAGTTCCAAAAACTGTTTTTGCAAAAGGAGCATATTTTATCCGTCAAGAATTAGGGGAAATGAATTGCGAGGTAATCGGTGTGGATTGGAATATGAATCCAATGGAAACTCGTCAATTAGTCGGTGGTAGCAAGGTTTTACAGGGGAATTTAGACCCGTGTATGTTGTATGCTTCGCCAGAGAGAATTCAAGCAGAAGCGATAAAAATGATTCAATCTTTTGGCTCAAAACATATCGTGAATTTAGGTCATGGTGTTTATCCAGATACGCCTTTAGAGGGCGTGAAAGCGTTTGTGAATGCGGTTAAGAATTATCGTTATTAAAAAGGTTTTAAGGTGTTAAAGTTTGACCGTTGTGATGACTTTCACGGTACATTTTTAATTGAACCACAAAGAAACAAAGAGCCACAAAGTTGTATTGGACTGATTAGCAAGGAATTATCTTTATCCACTTTGTGTCTTTGTGTCTTTGTGATTCAATTTTTTATTTTGTGCAGTAGTAGGAACGATTTTTTAAATTACTACGATTTTAATAGGTGTTGGATAAATTAATCCGACACCTATTATTATTTTAAGGACAATTCAACTTTTCGTCTTCAAAAATCATTTATTAAGTTGTAAGTATTCCAAAACATTCGATAAAACCCTGAAAGGGTTGAATATGAATAACCGCAGGTTGTACCTGTGGAAAATACAAAAAAACTATGTTATTACTAATATCTCCAGCGAAATCATTGGACTTTACGGCAACCGATTTTTCGACACATTCGATGCCTCGATTATTGGCGGACAGCGACATTTTGGTTGAAAATTTAAAACAAAAATCATCGGCTGATTTGCAAAAGTTGATGAAAGTAAGTGAAAATATTGCGAGTTTGAATGTCGCACGTTTTAACGGTTTTTCAACGCCTTTTGATTTAGACAATTCAAAACAAGCACTTTTAGCGTTTCAAGGAGATGTATATAAAGGTATGGAAACCGATACTTTTTCGGAAGCAGATTTGGCTTTCGCCCAACAACATTTGCGGATTTTGTCAGGTTTGTACGGTATATTGAAACCTTTGGATTTGATTCAGCCGTATCGGTTGGAAATGGGGACGAAATTGGTAAACAAAAAAGGGAAAAATCTATACGAATTTTGGGACGATAAAATTATGGAATTAATCCATGAAGATTTGAAAGCACAAGGCGATAATGTCGTGATAAACTTAGCTTCAAACGAATATTTTAAATCGGTGAAAGCCAAAAACTTGCAAGCTGATTTATACAACATTGACTTTAAAGAAGATAAAAACGGACAGTTCAAAATCGTGGCGTTTTTTGCCAAAAAAGCAAGAGGTATGATGTCGAATTTTGTCATTAAAAACCGCTTGACGCAACCCGAAGAGTTAAAGGCTTTTGATATGGACGGTTATTATTTTAATAGCGATTTGTCCTCGGAAAAAGAGTTTATTTTTACAAGATAAAATATAATATTAAGGGTCGTTAAAAAGAATACTAAAAGGGTCGGATGCTTTCAAAGCGTCCGACCTTTTTTAATTATAAAAACTAATCAAAAGTCGGGTGTATTAATAAATCTACAAATCTTGTCACCAGTTCTGGACGTAAAATTAGAGCCATAACGAAAGTGAAGACAAAACCCCAAATTGCTCCGTAAAAGTGAGCATCGTGACCGACATTATCGCTGCCTTTTCTGCCCATATAATCAGAATACCAGAGGTATAAAATACCACCTACAACGATTGGCATTGGAATAATTGCATAAATATAAATCATGCTCCACGGAGCGAAAAAGACATTCAAAAATACGACGCTCGAAACTGCTCCACTCGCTCCTAATGCTGAGTAGAACGCGTTTTCCCGATGTTTGATATAGCTCGGAATCGAAGAAAAAACGATACCGCCGAGATACAAAACCAAATATAAAACCGGGCCCCAAACTGTTCCAAATGCGGCTTGAAAATAATGTTCGGCATTTTGACCAAACATGTATAAGACGAATAAATTAATCAACAAGTGCATCCAGTCTGCATGAATAAAACCGTGGGTCACAAACCTGTCGTATTGCCCAAATCGATTAATTAAATCGGGAATAAAAAGCATACGACCACGCATTGCTGGTCGCTCGAAAGCTCGATACGAAACGATTCCCGTCATTATGACGATAATTAATGTAAGTGATAAATTCTCCATTTTGCAAAAATATACTTTTTGTTTGGATTATTAGTCATTAGTCATTTGTCATTTTGTAGGTTAGTTTGACATTTTAGGATTTCGGCAAGGCTATCTTGCTAAGGTCGAAAGAGCTTGGTATTGCTTAAAAGTGACAGAAATACAGATTTTTGTATATTTTTAAGGGGTGATTTTTACAACTTTAGAAGAATATATTTACAAAGAATTTATCATACATAATTTTTAGATTCATTATTCATCACTAATATTGTAGTTCAAAATTAAACAAAGAAGTAGAATGACCTCAAAATACTTAAAATTAAAGAAACGCTATATTGCCATAACAACGTGGTTACCGAACTATCCAAAGGAATACCTCAAAGGCGATATTACTGCTGGTTTAACGGTCGGCGTTATGTTGATTCCTCAAGGAATGGCTTATGCAATGATAGCTGGTTTACCCGCAATTTACGGTTTGTACGCTGCTATTGTTCCGTGTTTTATTTATGCGATTTTTGGATCTTCACGGCAGTTAGCTGTTGGACCGACCGCAATGATTTCACTTTTGGTGGCAGCAGCAGTTGGTGGGTTAGCAGAAGTCAATACAAGTGAATATATACAATTGGTACTAACGCTGGCTTTAATGGTTGGTTTTATTCAGTTGTTATTGGGTGTCCTCCGATTAGGTTTTCTGGTGAATTATTTGTCGCATCCAGTCATTAGTGGTTTCACGTCTGCGGCGGCTGTCATCATAATATTTAGCCAATTAAAACACCTCTTGGGCGTTGATATAGAAAGCAATAAGCATATTCATCTCTTGATACGCAATGTCTTTGAGCAAATACCGAATACTAATTTTGTAACATTAGGAATTGGCATAAGTGGAATTATATTGATTCTTTTGGTCAAGAAAATTACTCCGATTATACCTGGAGCGTTGATGGCGGTTTTAGTTGGAATATCTGTGACTTGGGGTTTTGGATTAGATGTTTACGGAGTGAAAATTGTTGGTGATGTTCCTGACGGTTTACCTATTTTTGTTATTCCAAGTTTGGATATTAATAATATTCAATCCTTAATTCCTGCGGCTATTACGATTGCGTTATTAGGGTTTGTTGAGTCTATTGCTATTGCAAAAGCGATGCAATTAAAGCATAAAAATTATATTTTATTTGCAAATCAGGAATTAGCGGCATTAGGTTTAATGAATGTTTTTAGTTCATTTTTCCAAAGTTATCCCATTGCTGGTAGTTTTTCCAGAACGGCAGTCAACGACCAAAACGGTGCAAAAACAGGACTTTCATCTATCATAACAGGGTTATTTATTATTATTACGTTATTATTTTTGACAGATTTATTCTACTATTTGCCCAAGCCAATTTTAGCTT
>Ga0306865_1000462_pt1 | contig 15992 bp, 15 predicted proteins | sample AntRauTorckE5431_FD_190441 | JGI IMG/M metagenome (GOLD analysis project Ga0306865, IMG submission 190441) | Saline lake microbial communities from Rauer Islands, Antarctica - Metagenome Torckler E5 #431 (v2) (version 2) | ecosystem: Environmental > Aquatic > Non-marine Saline and Alkaline >... | reverse complement strand
AGTGAAAAGTAATGTTAGCAATAACATTAATTACAGAGATAACCTATTTATTTTCTGTAAGGCTGGCGTCATTCAGGTGGCAAGAACTTTACTTGGGCTTAATTATGGAACTTGGGAATCTGCTTATAGATGATAGACTTGTATAAGGCTACCGTATTAGGATTCGCTACAAGTCAAAGGGAAATATTCAATCGAAACAATCGAGAGATAGAATACCGAAGTTATAAGCAGAGGCGGACTCATTCGTAGTAGTGTTGAAGGTTGTGTAATGGAACTGGAGCAAAGGGATGGGCTAATTTTAATTTACAATTTGCCAACTTGATAAAGGATGAGCTTATATTTGTAAATTAAATTAGAAGAGCCGTGTGAGGGGAGATTTTCAAGCACGGTTCTGTGAGAGGCTTGGGGTGAAATTCCCCTTGTCTACTCGACCACATCACGTTGGAAACAAGCTGAAAAAACAAATCGCCATTAAATTAAATGAGTAAACCTAAGCTAAATAACGACCAAATTAAAAAGCTCTATAATGAGCTAATTGCTGGGTCAAGGTTTTCAGCACAAGAAAGAGGCTACGAATTTGAAAAACTGATTGAAGCAAAGCTTACTAATGAAAAACTTGAACCAAGAGCAAGTTATAAAGCAAAGGGAGAACAGGTTGATGGTTCATTTTTTTGGGAAGGACAAACTTTCTTAATGGAAGCGAAATGGGTTAAACTGAAAATACCAGCATCAAGTATTTACGCATTTAAAGGCAAACTTGATGGTAAATTTCATATTACAAGTGGTATTTACTTGGCAGTAAATGGATATTCAAATGATGTTGAAGATGCTTTAAAGTTTGGTAAATCATTAAACATTTTACTATTCGACACTTCAGACATTAACTTGATTTTTAATGGAGATGTAACATTCCTAGAGGTTTTAAAATTCAAATTAAGAGAAGCTGGAGATACTGGAAGCTTGAATGTACCTTATGATTTAAAGAAGAAAGCGGAAAAGATTTCTAAAGCGAAAAAATTAGACTTCCTAACAACACAGTTATTTGATTCAAAAATTAAAAAGAGAAACATCGCTGAAGATTTATTAATTTTTGTTGAAGGTAAAAGTGACATTAAAATTATTGACAATCTATTAAAACCAATCAAATTAGATTTTCTTCTCTCGTATAAAATAATTTCATTAGAAGGCGTGAACAATATCAGGCAGATACCCGCTTTACTGAATCTGTATGCAACCAATCATCAAACAAAGGCAGTAATAGTAATTTTAGATGATGACCAAGCAACATTACAGGTAAAAGATATTATAGAAAATGTTAGTGAGCAGATTGTAAATTCATCCATACCTATAGATACTAAATTTTACTTTATTGACGAGAAACTAAAGAAAAAGCTATCAAATGAAACTTTAGAAAAAGTAATATTTTCTAAAAACTATAAAAAACCACAGCTATACATAGAATTGGAGAGATTTATGAATGAAATCTCTTATGATTACTATGACCCGGAAGTAGATATTCCAAAAAATTCCTTGAAATCGAATCTACAAAGTGCGGAATGGGATTTTGAAAATAATGAAGTTAGTTTTGCAGACGAATATACAGGTAGAGATTTTAGTATAGATAATCTTGAGGATTTAATAGAATATCTTAACGAAGAAATGATAAGTGCAGTACAAGGAGAAATGCCTTTATACATACTAAAACAAACGGACTACTTAGATTACGAAACTGAGGTTAGAGAATATCTGTTTGATTACTATAAAGATAAACTCGAAAAACTAAATTGGGATATTGGAGAGTTCTAGCAAAAAGCTAGTTTCCAGCAAGCTAAAAAAACCAAAAAATGACAATAGGAGCAAAATTTTTAAGAGCCGACTTACACATTCATTCTTTTAGTGAAGATTATGGGTCTTTTGATGTGTCTGACCACACTATGACGCCTGAGGCTATTGTTGATACTGCTATCGAAAAAGGACTTAAAATAATAAGTATTACTGACCATAATGAAATTCAAAACTCTCGAATTGCAATTAACTATTCTAAAGATAAAGACATCTTAGTAATACCAGGAATAGAAGTTAGCACTACACAAGGACACTTATTATTATATTTTGAAACTTTTAAAAACTTAAGCGATTGCTTTGGGAAATTAACAGTTAGTGAAGATAAGAAAACCTGTCAACAAGGAATTGTACAATGTTTAGATTTCGCTGAGCAACATAATGGAATTGGCGTTCTAGCACATATAGAATTGGATTCAGGATTTGAAAAAACTATAGGACGATTTGGACCACAAATGGGAGAAGTTTTTAAACATAAAAACTTATATGGGCTTGAGATTAGTGCTAAACGTAGTATTGATTTTTACACTGATTTAGATTCAGATGATAATAGAAAGAGATTATTAAATCTAAGAAGAACAGAATTAGAACTTAGTGAAGATTATAATTTGCCCAAACTTATGTCTTCTGATGCTCACACTCTAATTAAACTCGGAACTAATGCAGAAGGAGAGAGAAAATTAACAAGGATAAAAGTTGATGAATTAAATTACCATTCTTTCAAAATTGCTTTACAGAGTCAAGAATCTAGAATACGATTAGAAGAATTTATTCCAGAAAAAAGGCCAATTATCAAGTCTATAAAAATTGAAGGCGGACTTTTAGATAATATGGTAGTTAATTTAAGTCCAAATTTAACTTGCATTATTGGAAGTCGTGGAGCAGGAAAATCAACTTTACTTGAGGTTATTAGAGAAACATCAGGAAATAAATCACTTTCAAAAGTAGTTGATTCGGAGGTATGGCCTCAAAAGGCTAGTTTAGTCTTTGAAGATGAAGCAGGCCAAATAATTGAATTTGGCAGAGAAAAGAACATTACAACAGAAAATATCACAGACCCTTTAAATGGTATTTCAAAAGTAGATATAGAAAGCTATGGACAAGGAGAAACGGCTGACACAATACAACATAGTGATGAAAACCCAATAATACTTGTGAATTTTTTGGATTCATTTCTAGACTTAAATTCTCTTAAGCTAGAAGAAAAAGATATACAAAATAAGCTGTTAGATAATCAAAGTGAGTCTCGTAAATTAAGGCTTGAGCTTTTAAGTTTAAAAGAAACAAAAAAAGCTTTATTGAATGAACAAAAAAAATTAAAAAGTCTTGAAAAAGAAAAAGCGGGAGATTTAGTAAAGTTTCAAAATGGCTTAATAAAAGAACGACAGTTAAGAAAAGTCCTTATTGAGGACTTAAACAATCTAGTTAAATCTTATAGAGAAGTTTTAAACGAGAATGACACATTTGAGGCTTTTGAAAGTTTAACTGATGAAGAAATAATTGTTGGAAAAGATTACTTTAAAAAAGTAAAAGACCTTGTTTCTCAGTTTTCTAAAATTGTTAGTGAAAAGTCGGGTGAACTTAATGATGCATTAAATATAAAAATAAAAGAACTTCAAGTAGAACTTAATAATTGGAAGGAAAAAGAGAAAACAATCCAAGAAAAAATTGATAAAAAGAAGAAAGAGTTAGAAGCACAAGGAATTCCTTTTGATTTGGGTAAAATAAATCAAATTTCTAAAGACATTATCGAACTAACTGCTAGAGTTAAAAAACTTGAGAACAGTCAAAAACTATTAAAAGAGTTTGATAAAATACGTAAAGAACTTCTAACCAAAAGAGGAGATTTAAAGAGTAAATTATTCTATAATCGCTATGCTTTTGCTGATGTTATAAATCAAAATCTTAAAAACACTTTAGATGGCTTGTTTATAACTGTGAAATATGAAGAAGGTAAGTATTCAGATATCTTTGAGAAACAGCTTAAAAGTGTAATGGAATGGAAAACAGCGAGAGTACCAAAAGCTACAGTAATATCCAAACAAATGTCACCATTAGAATTCTTAGAAGCCTGCAAAAAAAATGATATAGCTAGATTCAAAACAATTAAAGACAATGAAGGTGATAAGCTATTAAATGATTACGAGATTACTGCAATCATTACTAGAATAATGAAAGACTTTATATACGAAGATTTTGAGGTAATTGACTTTGAAGATAGACCATCAATTACTGTCACAAAAATCTTCAAAGACGAAGATGGCAAGACAATAAGAAATACAAAATCAATTTCTCAATTATCATTAGGGCAACAACAATCTGTTTTACTAGGAATATTGATGCTTTCTAAGAGCAAAAATCCACTTGTTATTGACCAACCAGAGGATAATCTAGACAGCGAATTTATATTTAAAACAATTGTAAAAAATCTTAGGAAAATTAAAGAATCAAGACAGGTTATAATTGTAACTCACAATCCAAATATTGCAGTACTTGGAGATGCTGAATTGATTGTTCCATTAAAAAGCACAAGCGTTAAATCTCACATCCTAGACTCAGGTTCAATTGACAGAACTGAAACTAGAGAGATATGTTGTGAAATTTTAGAAGGAGGAAAAAGTGCTTTTAAGCAAAGACAATTTATTTATGGAATATAAAGGAGGTTCTATTATTATTGGCTCATTACTTTGGGAAAAAACACCGAAAAGGGAGAAATGGAGAAAACTATATTTAAAACAAATTGAGAATAAAGTAAATGTAAATGTTAGAATTCGATATGGTAGAGAATCAAGAACAAGAAAGAAGACATACACAATGATTTTATCGAATCATTCATCAACTGATTTCGGAAAAGCCATTATACTACCTTTTAGAGAAACTCTAAAAAACGCCAAAATGTTAGATAGTCAAGCGTTTGCAATGGCTGGAGCCGAAGGTATTTCGAAAAAAAATGAACCTTCATTAAATAATAGTTGGGGAACTGTTGGGCTCTTAATAAACCCAAAACTTGAGAGAAACAAAAATCTTGAAATTGTAAAACAATGGTGGATTAAAATTTACTCGGTATATGATTTCAATCCCTCTGATTACATAATTGAAAAAGAATCTGATATAATTGACAAAAATGGATTTCTCAAAATAGAGTGGACTGACGAAATGAATGAATTTGATTTTCTGATTGCGACATTGACCGTTCCAAAACCAAAGTCTTTATTAAACGAGAAAATAATAGCTGAAAAAATTAATGAAACGGGTTATGACGAGTATTTTTTAAATAATTACGAAAATGGCATTCGGACATTTCAAGATGAAGAAATAATAAACAAACTGAATAAAAAGCCATTTGACAATCGAGTGGATGGCTCCGCCATTAATTGACGGAGTGTACCCCTCACACCACCGTACATAAGGGTCTCGTATAAGGCGGTTCGCAATCCATCTTTCCAATCGCTCTTTACACTAATTAAAACTATTCTGTACTTTTTCAAAAGGCTATAGATTTTCTTGGGAATCGGTCACCCAATTAGCGAAAATCAATGCTCCCATTGTAATTTCCAGAAGGACTGCGTTCAGTCCTTCCCCACTTATGAGACCTATGCAGTTTTATGCACCTCGTTTCCCATGGGTACTATGACCTCGGCTGACTTCTCTATTGTACCAACTCGTGGTTAAAGAGACCTCACCAGGTAATTGCATCTTCTTTCACTCGATTCCTGCCGTATCTACATTAATGCACTTTTGGTATTCTTTGGGCTTTACAATGATGTGGTTACTTACCCGTACATAGATGCCTCGTGTACGGTTTTTGTCCGTCAGTACCGAGTTTTGTAGCGGTAATTGCTCATTAATCAATCACAAAAAATCTTCAGTCCCAACCTCACGGTTGGCAACCTTGCAGCTTACTAATGGTTCAAGGCGTCACCCCTGACCATAAGGGACTTGCACCCTCTAGATTAATACCATATCTTCGATATAGTAAAGACGCCCATGCTGGGCACACACACCGTACAAAATTAATTGGTTTGGTTCTGGCTTATTTAGGAAAGTCCTCGCAGACTTTCTATTCAGTTATTATTTATTAACTTTAGTGCTTAACTACAGCAAAAAAATTTGCACAAACACGTCGGCAATTTGAACAAACACAAGTCACACATTATTAATTAAAAAAATGGAAAACAAACACGAAAGCAATCAAATTTTACAAAAAGATGAAAACTAGGATACTTCAAATAGCACAGCAGCGAAAGGTACATTAGGAGCTGTAATCTTTTTCCTTTTGTCGGCAATATTTTGGGTATAGGTTTTTATAAGCTATGGGCATATGATGACAGTACATATTCACTTGTAAACGTTTATGTTGGTGGAGATGCTTATAATTATATTATAAACTCTAGTCTCGCAACTGCTTATTTTACAGTAGCTATACTATTTACATTGATCGCTCTAGGCTTTTTACTCATTGGAACAATAAAAAACAAAAATAATGAGTGATTTATAAAACTGTTATGCAAACTACAAAATATTAAAAACTTAAAATCCAATAATTATGAAACAGTTTATATCAATATTGTCAATACTCTTACTTACAAGTGTTACTTCCTTTTCTCAGTCAATAGAGTCTAAGATTCGTGAATTTGCGAGAAATGAATATCCCAATGATTCTAAAATGCAAGATTATGTTTATAAAAAACAGATTTCTGCTTACAGATATATGCAATCGGTTACTGATTCTGAAGTTGAAAAAATAGCAGTTAGAGAATATTACAATGACTATGCTATGCAGAAATATACTTACAATAAACAATCTTCTGCAAAGAATTATATGAAAACTGTTACAGATAGAGAAGTAAAACAATTTTCATATCGTGAATATCCAAATGATTATTCAATGCAAAAATACACTTATGACAAACAACTTTCTGGAAAAAACTATATGAAATCGGTTACTAATTCATCTGCAAAAGCAAAAGCCAGACGAGAATATCCGAATGATTATTCAATGCAAAAATATACATATGATAAATTGGCGTATTGAAAGAAATGAGAGAAAAAAAGTCGGTAATTGAGTGAATGGCTCCGCCATTAATTGACGGAGTACACCCATCACACAACCGTACCCTTCGACCTTGCTCAGGACAAGCCAAGCGAGTCTTGTATGCAGCGGTTCAATAATGATACATCATCGTTTGTAGTATTCTACTAGATTAATATAACCCCTCTTTTTCAACCGCTCTATTGTAATGGTTGTGACAAGTATTGGACTTTGAGCTACTGCCCATTCTCCCATTCTCGTTCTGCTCCAAGCATAAGCTTGTCCTTGGTCTTTCCCCAACCGAATTAGATTTTTCCTCTTCCGTTCGGGCTTTTTCCAATGATGCCAAACACAATATCTCAGTCTGTTTCTTAGCCATTCTTCCAACTTTTTAAGTTTGGCTTGAATGGATGCTTGTTTGAAATAATTAATCCAACCTCTTACTAATTAACTAACTCATGATTTTAGAAACCTCCCAGATAATTGAATCTTCTTTCACTCAATTGTTGCCGTATTTACATAGGTGCACTTTTGGTTCTCTTTGGGCGTTGCAATGATACTTCAACAGGCTCAGCAGAGCTGTTGTTCCTTACCCGTACAATTATGCCTCGTATACGGTTTCTGTTCGTCAGAACCGAGTTTTGTAGTGGTATTTGCTCATTAATCAATCACAAATAATCTTCACTTCTTATCTCACGATAGACCAGCTTACAACTTACTAATGGTTCAAGTCGTTACCCTTGCCCATAATAGACTTTCACCCTCTAGATTAATTAACTTCATTACTGTAGTTAAAAAGATGCCCATGCTGGGCACACACACCGTATATAATTTATTACTTGTCCTGACCTACTTACGAAAATCTTCGTGGATTTTATATTCAGTTTTTATTTACTAAATTTATTGTTCAAACCAAGCAACAAAACATATACAAACACGTTATGGACAATGCTGATAAAATATTATGGCTATAAAGTTTGGATTTAGTGATGAATGTGGAAGTTATACACCGATTAGGTCTGATAGACAAAACCAAATACATCCATTTTACATACGTTCATTATTTTTAATGAACGGTGATGATTATAAAAAGTTAACTAATGATTTCAAATCTTTAAAAAACGAATTTGGACTTCCTCAAAAAGAAATAAAATGGGCACATATTTGGTCTTTAAGAAGTTGTCAAAAAAAGAATAATACTCCAAAAAAAGTAAAGAATTTTATTTTTTAAAAGACTTTGACTATCATACAATTATTGATTTTGTAGAAAAGTCTCTTTTGCTATTAAAAAAAATAGAAAGTTGCAAAACAATTTATACTATAACAGACAATAAATCTGATGCGAAATTTTCTGAAAAGGATTTATTCAAAATGCACATTACTTCTTTATTACAAAGAGTACAATATGAAACTCAAATAAAATCTGATGATTTGACCGTTTTATTTTTTGACCCAATTGGAGATAAAAAAAGCAAACTACTAAGGGAAACATATTTTGACATTCAAACAAATGGTGATTTTATAAAAAACTATACACATATAAAAGATAGCCTAAATTTAGAATATTCTCATCATAGTACAGGAATACAAATAGCAGATTTTTTAGCTGGAGTTATTTCTGGAGTTCTAAAAGGATATGACAGAAGTATTGAAATATTTAATAGAGCAGTGCGTCCAACATTAAGGAATTATAATAATAAGATTTTGGGAGCAGGAATTTGTGAAGTTCCGTCAAACAAAGGTAAAAGAGATGAATTAAGGCAAACTCTAAAAAAGCACTGCCCAGAACAAAGAACTGAGGTAAAAAACAACTCATTTCTACTTTAATTTGAAACAATAGGATTCTATACTCATGAATTCATAAAACTGGTTCTTTGAGCTTTTTTAATTGATTTTTCTTTATTTATTTAGGCAACACAGAAACGTACATTTCATCATAAAGCCTACCAGATTTTGCAATAGCAAAACATTGTTTGAGTAGCTTGTTGGCTACGGCAATTAAGTTAAGACCTTGAAGGTAAAAGTAAGCCAGCTCACAACCCTGTATGAAGCAAATAGGCCGTTTGGTCGTTTACGAAAGTTCAATGCTCTTTAGAAACACACATGACTCATCAAAGTCTTGGAAAAACTTTGAATATCGAGGATAGGATTTATGGATAATAGCCCTAGGAGGTAATTCTTAATAGAAATTTCTTATTTAATATAAATCACTCTGTTTATAACTTCTTTGATGTCGGAATCTTCAATCACTTCAGAAACATTCCTTCTCATCTCCAAAAACTCCAACTTGACATTTTCAAATTCTTTTTTATTTTCTTTAGTTATATAATTAATTACCTCATTCTGATGTGCACTGCTATTTCTTGTGAATTCTATAATTTGCCTCTCAGCATTTTTAAAAAATCCTATATGTTTTCCTGTCTTAATGGTAGTTAAGCATGTAATGAGCCTGATATTACTTATCATGATAGCTATTTTAAAAGCTTCTCCTAGCTTTAATGTAAAAGAAGCAAACATTATATATTGTAACTGTCTTGAGTCTTTACGAGCTTTAAATTGGCTCATGAATTTGATATCTGAATCCTTTACGTAGTACCCATTTTTGAATAGATGCTGAATTTCATTCTGAAAATCAAAATAATTTCGGCTTAATTCACTGAGTTGTAGGCTAAGGTAATAATCAACAATACAGGTAAATAGTGTTTGTTGTTGTCTAACTTGATTGACATCTACTTTAATAGCACTAAAATTGATGAGTTGGGAAACTAGTTTACTTTGATTTTTATCCATCAGGTCAATCAGCGGAGTGTTGGACTTTAAAAATTCGTTGAGATTAAATAAAGATTCCAAATATTCTTGTTCCTCGGTATTAAAACTAAAGTCAATGATAAACTCTTGGTCATAAGGATTACCACTTACTTTAAGCTCAAAATTTTTGGCATAATTTTCTACAATATATTTTCTCCACTTTATCAAATCCAGGTTTATTTTAAAACAATACTAATTTATTATAGGATAGACTGTGTGTCATATTCTTTATAATTACAATCATCACTGCAATATTGCAGAAATCCAAAACTCACTCCCTATCTAATTAAATTTACATTAAATATTAATCTTAAAAACAACAAATTATGAAAAGTAGGATGACAATTGAATACGGTACTAAAAAGTGGAGATTACCCAATGGTGAATTACATAGAGAAGATGGTCCAGCAATTGAATTTGATGATGGTGGTAAATATTGGTATATCAATAATAAAAAGCATAGAGAAGATGGCCCAGCAGCTGAATTGAGAAATGGTGATAAATTATGGTTTCTAAATGGTAAAAAACATAGAGAAAATGGTCCAGCAGTTGAATATGCTAATGGTACTAAAAAGTGGTATGTAAATGGTAAAAAACATAGAGAAAATGGTCCAGCAGTTGAAACTATTAATGATAATAAAGAATGGTGGTTAAATGACAACCGTCATAGAGAAGATGGCCCAGCAGTAGAAATAAATAATGGTCATAAAGAATGGTGGATAAATTATATCGAATATACTGAACAAGAATATAAATTAGAAATGAGGGATACAAAACTTAAAAAATTATTAGTATGAAAAGTAAAATGACTATTTATTAATATGGTGATTAACGTTGGTATCTAAATGGTAAAAAACATAGAGAAGATGGTCCAGCAGAAATATGGGTAAATGGTGATGAATGGTGGTATCTAAATGATAAATACCATAGAGAAGATGGTCCAGCAGTTGAATATATAGATGGTGATAAAATTTGGTTTTTAAATGATATAGAATATACTCAACAAGAACACAAAGTTGAAATGAGAAATAGAAAACTTAAAGAATTATTAGTATGAAAAGTGAAATGACTATTGATGAAAATGGTAATAAAGAATGGAAACTCCCTAATGGTGAACCACATAGAGAAGATGGTGCAGCTATTGAATGGAGTGATGGTGATAAGTGGTGGTATATAAATGGCATAATGTATGGTAAGAAAGCATACAAAATTGAAATGATATATAGAAAATTTAAAAAAATTGTTAAAATGAAAAGTAAAATGACTGTTGAAGATGATGATAAATTTTGGAAACTTCCTAGCGGTGATTTACATAGAGAAGATGGACCAGCAATTGAATGTTATGATGGTGATAAACAATGGTGGATAAATGGTCAATTACATAGAGAAGATGGACCAGCAATTGAACAAGAAAGTAATGGTACTAAACAATGGTATATAAAAGGTCAATTACATAGAAAAGATGGTCCAGCAGAAGAATATGGTCGTGGTACTAAATGTTGGTGGTTAAATGGTGAAAAGCATAGAGAAGATGGTCCAGCTATTGAATGGAATAATGGTGATAAAGAATGGTATCTAAATGGAGTCTGTCATAGAGAAGATGGTGCAGCAATTGAATATAATGATGGTACTAAAGAATGGTGGTTAAATGGTGGTTTTTATAGTATACAATATACTGAACAAGGATACAGAGATGAAATCAGGACTAGAAAACTTAAAAAAATATTAGGATGAAAAGTAAACCAGAAATTAATCATAGAGGTAATAAAATATGGAAACTTCCTAATAGTAAACAACATAGAGAAGATGGTGCAGCTATTGAATATAGTGGTGGTAGTAAAGAATGGTGGTTAAATGGTGGTTTTCATAGAGAAGATGGGCCAGCAGCAGAATGGTGTGATGGTACTAAAGAGTGGTATCTAAATGGTATAGAATATACTGAACAGGAACACAAAGTTGAAATGAGGACTAGAAAACTTAAAGAATTGTCATATGAAAAGTAAAATGACTATTAATGAATGTGGTGATAAATTTTGGAAACTTCCTGGTGGTAAATACCATAGAGAAGATGGTCCAGCAGTTGTGCTTCCTAGTGGTGGTAAATCTTGGTATCTAAATAATATAATATGCTTATCCGTTTTCTTCCCCAAGATAATTCCATCTATTGGATACCGCTGCGACCATCAGTCTATCAAAAACATTGTCAAAATATCTTCGGTTGAACTTAAAACAGTATTCATTTAGATAGTTTTGGAGAAAATCGTCGTCTATCCTATGGTGTACATCAAGTAGCAATCTCTTTGCGTTGCTTATTGTCGTATGGACCCATGGCAGTATCGTGTTGATCTCGCTTTTGGGGATTACTTTTGAGTTCATATCATAATTTTTGCTCAAGTCGTTGTAACTGTTGGACCTGTCCGATACGATCTTGGTGTTTTTCTGTACGTTTTCTTTTACGGTCGCGGCCAGGTCTTCTTTTTTTAATGATTCGATAACGGTCATTTTCAAGTGCCTTACGCGCTTGTCGGTATTATGCTTTTTTGGATTATAATCCCGTTCATCTATTTTTGATTCCGCCGCGACCAATACCGTTGACTGACGCTGGCTTCCCCTTCCCCGTTTCAGGGCCTCCGTTTTGTCCCTTGTTATGGAAACGGTCTCAAAAAAACCTTCGTCCAGTTCTATTTCCTCTCCCAATTGATATTTTCCGTCCCTGAGCCCCATTACGATTCTTAGCTTGTGCATCATTGCCCATATGGGCTCATATCGTTTATGGCCTATTTGGCGCTGGATCTCTTTGGCGGAAAACGATTTCTTCGTACTTGTTATCAGATGCATGGCGATAAACCAATATTGGAAGGGGAGTTTGCTGCCTTGCATCACCGTTCCGCTTTTCAGCGTTGTACGATGACTACAGCCCTTACATTCCCATTGTTCCCGGTTCTTCTTCCAATAGTGGGAAGTGTTTCCACATTTCCTGCACTTTATACCTTCTTGTAAACGATAGGCCTTAAAAGCTGATTTGCAACTCTCCTCGTCCGGATAATGCTTAAAAAATTCGATTAATTTCATAGTTAAACCTACGAAATACTTTGGGGAAACATGCGGACAAGCATTTAATATAAATTATACTGAACAAGAACACAAATTTAAAATGAGGGATAGAAAACTAAAAGAATTATTACAATGAAAAGTAAAATGAGTATAAATAATAATGGAGATATAAAGTGGAAAAATTATAAAGGAAAATTCATATAGAAGATGGCCCAGCATTTGAAGATAAGGGAGGTTATAAGTCTTGGTGGATAAATGGTAAAAAACATAGAGAAGATGGTCCAGCTATTGAATGGTCAAATGGTGATAAAGAGTGGTTCATATCTGGTATCCAAAAAAGTGAAGTTGTCTACAAAAAAAAGATGAGGTCTAGAAAATTAAATCAATTGCTGTGTCGAAAGTAAAAAAGACGGTAAATGTAGACGGTGCAAAACATTGGAAATTCTACTGAAGTATTTCAAAAATTAGGAATAAATAAAAATTGATCTGTTTTTTTATGAAATGTAAATATAGAAGCTGGTATCAGTTTTTTTTATAATCCTAGCTTTAGTGGAGCTAAAAGTATTGATTTTATAAATAAATCATACCAAAATTAAGTCTTTCTAAGTTTAAAAATTTAGAGGGACTTATTTTTTAATTGAATTTAAATAAGTAGTTAAGATGCTTTCCAAATTAACCTACCTATATCGATTTATTACTTTTTTCATCTGCTAAAATCATCACTGCAATATTGCAGAAATCCAAAACCCACCCCCTATCCAATTAAATTTGCATCAAATATTAATCTTTAAAATAAATAACTATGAATATCGAGTGGGAAAAAAGCAAAAAAGGCATAAATATGTTTGAGTTTATTTATGACACTATGCGTTATGCACATAGTACTATGATAGAAAATGTGGAAAATGGAGATGAAATTCGAAAAATCAGTTTGTATTTTGATAAAGAATTCAAAGAAGTAATTTTAAATTCAACTGAAGTTTCAAAAGAAACAGACAATTTGATCCATCTTTTTGAAGTTAGATTTGAAAAAAATTATTATTTAGTTCATGAAAAAAGTGTAATGGAAGAGTTTTTTGAAGATAGATTATTAAAAAATTCTGAAAAATTTAAAAGATCAATAAAATTAGCTTTTTTAAATGAAAATAAGAGGGATTTAGATAAATACATTATGAATTTGAAAGAAAGCTATTGTGACAATCTTGAGCATTTTAAAAATATTTTAGACAAACATTCTATGCTTGATGATTTTACTGAGTTTTATAACGAGGAAAGGGATCTAAATTATTATGCATTTATTGATACTACTTTAGAGGGTGAAACTACCAAGATAATGAATAGGTTGTCTAATGAAAATCTCGTGAGTTTTAAATAAAATTATGTTTTAAAAATTAAGTGTTTGATTTTTCATGGTGTAAAAAATTTATGTTAGTTTTATTTATAAATTAATAACTTAATAACTATATCAGATGCCAAAAGAAAGTAAAATCAATGAATACACTGTATTTAGATCTCATCCGGTATATCCTTACTTATCAATTTTCGTAAGTAAAATATTTTTCATAAAGTCTAAAATTGTTCTTCAAAACAAGGAGCAATTTTCAGAAATATTTGACTTGTTTGAAGATGAAAGTCTCAAGAAATTTAATTTCATTTCAGTCCTCCTTAACGGAAATTATGAGGATAGTCATATTCTATCTGAATTAGAGATGACCTGTGGTTTGAATAGCTATGAATATATTTCTATTAAAAGTGCATTAGGTGGTGATAGATCAATAAGAAAATCATATCCTTATAAAGATCCCGTAAATGAATTTGTTAAATGGAATAAAGAGTTATTTGGTTTTGAAAATATCGATAATGGAGGATTGCTTTGGTTTGAACCTTATCTACACGGTTTTAAAATTAAATTTTTAAACGCTAAAGAAGTATTAAAAAGTAAGCATCCAATTAATATCAGAGAAACACTGCTTTTAAATTGTGATATTGAGAATGTTATTAATAGATTTAATTCAGAAGTTAAAAATGAGAAAATTGATATCTTAAATAATTATTCATTAATATTAGAAAAACTCAATGAATTTCAAAATGCAGATATAAATAGGGAAACTGACATCAGAAATATTAATTTAATTTTTAATTATATAAAAGAACAAACCAGAAGTTATATTAGGAATCGGCGTGAAGATTTTAAGTTAGAAATTAGGGAAAATGACGGTCGTCTTGAAGTTCATGTCCCAACTATTGAAGAACAAATTAACTTAACTCCTGTAGCTAAATCTTTGTATTTCCTAATACTTATAATCCCTGAAGTAATAAATTCTTCAAATTTGCACCTGTATAAGGATGAATTAAACGAATTCTACAAGAATCTCTCTACAGCTGAAAATCCAACTAATATGAGACAAACGATTGAAAACCTATGTAATAATATAAGGGAAATATCTACACAAAAATCCAGAACCAAAACACAGTTTAAAGAAGGAATAATGAGTAGGTATGATGAAAGTTTGTGCGATGATATGATTATAGAACTTACTTATGAGCAAAGAACAAAAAATTTAACTATACCTGTTGACAGAGATAAAGTTAGAGGCTTAGACCACCTGCAAGATATATATAATGGTAATCAAAATGGATTACTCAATTGATTGCAATATTGCAGAACTCAAATTTATAAACTTAAAAGTATTTTTTTTGTTTGAAAATTTGATTTTATGAATGTATATATTAAAAACACCAAACTGCCTAAACTCTTTTACGAGCTCAAAATTCATTATTTTTCTGAAGAAAATTTAAACGAATTCAATTTTGTCCCCAATGATTTAGTTTACTCTACATTACAAGATTTACCTAGATTTTTTTATGTTGTAAAACATAAGGTATCTGAAACTGCAATAGTTTTTACAGACATATCCGGAGTAAATGATTTTAAATCAATTTTAGTTAAATCAAAAATGATTCATTGCGTAGAGATAAATGAAGTTACAGAACAGCTTATATGCGGCTCCTATCCTATTCAGGAGTTTTGGAATGAATTAAAAAATAAAGAAGATGAGCTAACAGGGCTTAAAAAAGATGAAGTAATTTTTTTCTTAGAATACTTAAAAACTCACTCATCAGTTGAAGATGTTGTGAATAAAATAAGCAATAGAGGTTACCAAAATTTACTCCAACCAGAACTGGAAATTCTAGAATCGAATGAATAATAGCTACTTGACTTAAAAATGAAACCCTTTATCTTAGCAATAAAATC
>Ga0306865_1000460_pt1 | contig 16112 bp, 13 predicted proteins | sample AntRauTorckE5431_FD_190441 | JGI IMG/M metagenome (GOLD analysis project Ga0306865, IMG submission 190441) | Saline lake microbial communities from Rauer Islands, Antarctica - Metagenome Torckler E5 #431 (v2) (version 2) | ecosystem: Environmental > Aquatic > Non-marine Saline and Alkaline >... | reverse complement strand
TTTTATCCAAGATAATGAATCAAAATCAAGTTATGGTGTCTTGAGGGGATTACATTTTCAGCGTCCACCTTTTGCACAAGCGAAATTAGTTCGAGTAATTGAAGGCAAAGTATTAGATATTGCAGTCGATTTGAGAGCGGATTCTCCGACTTACGGACAATATCAGGCAGTCATCTTATCATCTGATAATAAGCATCAATTTTTTGTGCCGAGAGGTTTTGCACATGGCTTCTTAGTATTGAGTGAAACGGCCACTTTTGCCTATAAAGTAGATAATGATTACGCCCCAACACATGATGATGGAATCGCTTACAATAGCGAAAGCTTAGGAATTGATTGGAGGATTGATGAAAAATATATTCAACTTTCAGGAAAAGATAAGCAGCTGCAACCTTTTGTGCAATATTCAGCATCTCCAATTTTTTAAATTATGAAAGGAATTATTTTAGCAGGTGGTTCAGGTACAAGATTGTATCCTATCACTAAGGCAATTTCTAAACAATTAATGCCAATCTATGATAAGCCGATGATTTATTATCCGCTTTCAATTTTGATGTTGGCAGGAATTCAAGAAATTCTTATTATCACAACTCCCGAAGATCAATCTCAATTTATAAGACTATTAGGAGACGGTTCCGAATTGGGCTGCCGCTTTGAGTATAAAGCACAAGAAGTGCCGAATGGCTTGGCTCAGGCTTTTGTCATCGGAGAAGAGTTTATTGGAGAAGATTCGGTAGCTTTGGTTTTGGGAGATAATATCTTTTATGGTGCAGGATTGAGTCAATTGTTACAAGAATCAGCTAAAATCAAAGATGGTGCAGTCGTTTTCGCCTACCCCGTTCAAGATCCGGAACGCTACGGCGTTGTGGCATTCGATGAGAATAAAAAAGCTATTTCAATAGAAGAGAAACCCAAAAAACCGAAATCAAAATATGCTGTTCCTGGACTTTATTTTTATGATAATAAAGTAGTAGAAATTGCCAAAAATATAGCTCTTTCCGCAAGAGGAGAATATGAAATAACAGATGTAAATAGAGTTTATTTGGAAAAAGGAGCATTGAATGTTGGTATTATGCAACGGGGAACTGCTTGGCTTGATACGGGAACATTTCAATCCTTAGGGGCTGCCACAGAATTTATTCGAGTCATTGAAGAGCGACAAGATTTTAAAATTGGCTGCATTGAAGAGGTTGCTTATCGAATGAATTTCATTAATGCAGAACAATTGAAAAAAATCGCTGAGCCGCTTGTAAAAAGTGGTTATGGAGAATACCTTTTAAGGTTATTATGAATTTTAGGCTACCCACGTAAAGTTGGATACGGTACAAAAACTTAATTACAAACCCCGAGGCTTCGCGTACGCATCAACACTAAAATTTATAATACGTATTATACTGATAACTAATATATTATAATAATATACCGTTTCCTAAAGTTGTAAAGTATTGCGAATAGCTATTCATAAAAATTGTTATTTTTGCTTTTTTGAAACCGTGTCGGTTTCAAAACCGACACGGTTTATTCCGACAGAAAAATAATCGTTTTTTAATATTTAAAACACTAATTATTAGCATTTTAAACATTACGAAATTTAGTGTTGATGCCTATGCGAGGTTTCGGGACAGGCAGAGTGCGTTGACCCTTTCGTTCAAATTTCAAGGTGCAGCGCACCGATACCGTTTGTAGCTTCGGATTTTAAGTGTTTTTAATTAAGGTGCAGCGCACCGTTTGTCCCGAAGCTCGGTGGACACCGTTTTGTCCAATATTATTAAACGGGTAGCCGAATTTCACCATTAAGACCCTAAAAATGCAAAATTTTTACTAAACAAACGTTCCCAACATTTTTTACATCTTTGCGGTAAATACGTAATTTATATTTTCCTAAAAGTTTCTCATGATAAATTTTTTTACAATGTTTGAATTTTTGAAAAAAAAATCGAAAAAATATTCGATAAATTTCAGTGAAATTGGAGTGGATATTCATTCACACTTGATACCGGGTGTAGATGATGGTGCAAAAGACCTAAAAGATTCAATTGAGTTAATAAAGGGATTAAAGGATTTAGGATTTAAAAAAATAATTACAACGCCGCATATATATTCTGAATACTATCCAAATACAAGTAATCGACTATTAGCTGGCCTGGATACTTTGCGTCAAGGCTTGAAAGCTGCAAATATTGATATAGAAGTATCTTGTGCCGCAGAATATTTTATGGATGAAATATTTGAGAAGCACTTAAATGAAAATGATATTTTAACGGTTTATGATAATTATGTTTTGGTAGAAATGTCATTTTTTTCAGAATCTATCCGATTAGAGGAGTATCTATTTAAAATGCAAATAAAAGGCTATCAACCGATTTTAGCACATCCGGAACGTTATACGTATTATGCTAAAAATTTTGAACGGTTTCAAAATTTAAAAGATAGAGGGTGTAAATTACAATTAAACCTACTTTCCTTAACAGAACACTACGGAAAAGAAGTAAAAGACTTGGCAATACGATTGCTGGACGCTAATTTATATGATTTTGTAGGAACGGATACCCATAATGTTGAACACTTAGAAAAGTTAAAAACACTAATACCGACAGACAAAAAAGCAGTATCACTTGGAAATAAGTTTTTAAATAATACCTTTTTAGATTGAGCTAAAGTAAATGACTACACTTTTACAAAAAATAATCTAGTCATCCTATAGTTTATTCTAATTTCAAATTTGTTAAATACAAGATTTCATCAGCTTTGGCGAAGCCAAGATAAAACGATAGAACCATTGTGTTTAATTTTGTGCATAGTTCACTAATAAATACTTAAATGAAAGAATTAATACTGAAATCAATTTTCTTTTTTATCATTGCAGCTTCGATGACGAGCTGTGTGCAGTATGAAGAATTGGTGTATTTTAGAAAAGATGTAGAAGTTGAACGCCCTCAATTTCCAAGTGATACGATTCAGAACTTAGCGGCACTGCGGATTCAGAAAAATGATGTGTTGTCAATAACGGTTAATACGTTTGATATGGAACTATCTGCTCCGTTTAATTTAGTTAATAGTCAAATGGCTGCGAATGCACAAGGGAATAGTGTATCTCCTCTTATAAGCTATCTTATTGATGAAAAGGGTCAAATAGATTTTCCGGTCTTAGGCAAATTGACCTTACAAGGGCTAACAATCACAGAAGCTAAAGATTCAATTCATCAAGAGCTATTAACCTATTTAAAAGATCCGGTTGTTAATATTAGATTGACCAGCTTTAGAGTCTCTGTAATGGGAGAGGTAAATAAACCGGGAACTTTTATTGTTAATAATGATAGAATAACGGTCTTGGAAGCATTAATGATGTCAGGTGATTTGACGGCCTATGCCAATCGTACCAATATTTTAGTGGTAAGAGAACAAGACGGCATTCGTAAATTTGGTGAGTTGGACTTACAATCTGTGGAAATTTTTAAGTCCGAATATTACTATCTAAAACAGGGTGATGTTGTATATGTTGAACCGACGGAGGATAAAGAAGCTACGGTAAGGGATCAATTTACGGAATATGTACCGTGGATCAGTACCGCAATACAAGTAATTTCTACTGCCGTAACTATTATTGCAGTATTTGGCAATTAGGAATTAATCATTAACTACTCACAAATTTAGCGTTCACTAATTATTGATAATGAATAATAATCAAATAAATCAACAGCAAGTCTTTATCGAAGAAGATACAATTGATATAAAAAAGTTACTTTTTACTCTAAGAAGAGGATGGTATTTTTTCTTGATTTTTCCATTAATCATGGGACTTACGGCGTATTTATATTTAAGATATACCATACCGGAGTATCAAGTCAAGGGTTCTATCCTTATTAAGAGTGATGAAAGTGGAGGATTGAGTACGGATATGTTAAGTGAGGAGTTATTAGGTTTTGGTTTAGGCGGTGGTTCTGAAGTGGTAGATGAGGCTAAGATCCTTCAATCTCGGACAATTATGGAAGAGGTGGTTACCGATTTAGGTTTACAATCAAAAGTGCTGAAAAATGGTCGAATAAAAAATACAGATTTATACGGTAAGAGTGCTTTTGTAATAGACACTTTTAGCTTTTCGGAAGAATATTTAGGGGAGATAGTCACGAGTGCTTTAGTTTATAAGGCTAAAATTATTGACGCTAACAATTATCTTTTAATTAAAGATGAGGTAGAATATAAAGGCGTATTTGATTCTTTGATGACTAATGAATTTGGTAGTTATTTATTTAGATATAATCCTACAGTAGAAGAGCAAGAGGGTTATGTTATACAATTATCCACCATATTTAATACGGTATTAGCCTATCAAGAGAAACTGAGTGTCGCTTACGATGATGCTTCTATGGTTATCGATTTATCAATGACAGATGAGGTACCGGAACGTTGTCAAGATATTATTAGTAAGGTAATTGATGTATATAACTTTGCTGCTATTGAAGATAAAAATGCGATGGGTAAAAATACCTTAGAGTTTATTGATGAACGATTATTTATCATTACAGATGAATTAGAAGGGGTAGAAAGAGGGGTACAAGCGGTTAAAGAAAAGGAAGGAATTACGGTCGATCCGGGAAGTGATTTAGCTTTTTTATATGGTGAGATTGGAGAATATGGACAACGTTTAACGGATTTAGAAGTACAAAAACAAGTATTGTCAGGACTAAATGAGTATTTAAAACAAGGCAACAACAAATACGAATTAGTTCCGCTGAATTTAGTTCAAAATCAGGCTTTAGCTGAAATGGTGGTTAAGTTAAATGAGGCGATACAAGGGAGGAAAAGACTGTTACAAACGGTTACGTCGGATTATCCTGCGGTAGCAATATTAGATGATGAAATTGCAAATTATCGATATCAATTACAGGAAAACATCAAAAACCTTCAAAGTGATGTGGATAATGCAATCCGTAAGATAAAGTCACGCAGTAGTGATTTTGAAGTAGAGTTACGAAAAACACCTCGTAAAGAAAGAGAGTTATTAGAAGTCAAACGGCAACAATATATCAAAGAAAATTTATACCTTTTTTTATTAGAAAAAAGAGAAGAAACAGCGATTTCATTAGCAGCAACAACGGAAAATGCACGGATTATTGATAGACCTGCTCTAATAAACTCAAAACCTGTTTCTCCAAAAAAGTTACCGATATTAGCAGGGGCAGTTTTCTTCGGTTTAGTTTTAGCCATAGGAACAATTATTTTAAAAGAGTTTTTGGTAGATACGATTCAATCAGAAGAAGATATCAAGTCGGAGACTCAAGTACCTTTATTAGGGGCAATTGCGGAATCAGCGAAAGACGCTAAGATAGTCGTCACGAAGTCAAGTCGTTCTGCTATTGCGGAGATGTTCCGCTTACTTCGCACGAATTTACAGTTCACCTTAGCAGGAGAACCGCACAAGACGATGTTGGTGACTTCAAGTGTTAGTGGTGAAGGAAAATCCTTTATCTGTATTAACTTAGGGATGAGTTTCGCCTTATCAGGCAAAAAAGTACTGGTAATTGGCTTAGATTTACGAAAGCCTAAAATGGCATCTTATTTAGTTGATACCGTACCTACAAAAGGTATTTCTTCCTATATGATAGATGCAGCTACTAAAGATGAGATTATCAATGCGTATGGAGGGGATGATAATTTTCATTTTATTGCCAGTGGACCTATTCCGCCAAACCCTTCTGAGCTAATTATGAATGGTCGTTTGGAAACGTTAATAGAAGAGTTGAAACAGGAATATGATGTAATCATTATTGATACGCCACCGGTAGGTTTGGTTACGGATAGTTTATTACTAAAATCTATGGTGAACGCTTCTATCTATGTTTCTCGTTTTAACTATACCAAAAAAGGGCAGTTACAATTGATTGATAAATTGTATAAAGAAGGTAAATTTAATAATCCTACGATTGTGTTGAACGGAGTAAAACGTGGAGCTGGTTATGGTTATGGTTATGGCTATGGTTATGGTTATGGTTATTATGAAGATGATAAGTAGATAATTTTAAATAAAATAAGTGATGAAAACTAAAATAGTAGTACTTATTCCTATGAAAGGACACTCTGAGCGAGTACCTAATAAAAATTTGAAATTGTTTAATGGAAGACCTCTATATCATTGGATTGTCTTAACCGTATTAAATTCTCCTTATGTAAAAGAGGTGGTTATTAATACGGATAGTAAAATTATCAAAGACGACGCTTTAATCAATTTTGAGAAAGTGCGGGTGATTGACAGACCTGTAAGTATACAAGGAGACTTCGTTTCAATGAATGAGGTGATAAACTATGATTTAAAGAATTCCGAAGGAGAGCATTTTATGCAAACACATTCCACAAATCCTCTTCTTCAAACAAAAACTATCAATAAAGCGATAGAAACGTATTTTTCCAACTTAAATCAATGTGACTCTGTTTTTGCCGTTACAAAATGGCAAACTCGTTTATATTGGCAAGATACTTCTCCGGTTAACCATAATCCTAAGGAACTCCTTCGTACACAAGATTTACCTCCTGTTTTTGAGGAAAATTCTAATTTTTATATCTTTTCAAAAAAAACTTTTTTTAAAGATAAAAAACGGATTGGTAGTAAACCAATGATGGCTGAAGTTGATAAATTAGAGGCTATTGATATTGATAATCCGGAGGACTTTATAATTGCTGAGTTACTTCATAAAATGATGAATAAATAATGATAATCGATACAATCAAAAACTGGAATGTTTATTTTAAAGATGATTGGGCAAAATTAGCCTTTGATTTTCTAAATACAATTAGTGAAGAAACTTTAGATGGGGAATATTCACTAATGGATAATGGTAAACTCTTTTGTAAAGTACTTTCTTATAATACCAAAAATGAAGATTGGATAACCGAATCACATAAAGAATATACCGATATTCAAATATTGTTGAGAGGCGAAGAGATAATTAATCTTTTTGAGGCGAGTACCTTAGAGGTGAAAGATGACTACGATTCAGAGATTGATTGTATTTTTTACAATTTGCCAATTAAAAAGCCTTCAGTTTCGATGTTACTCATACCTGGTATAATAGGTGTTTTTCATCCACAAGATGCTCATACAACCCAAATTGCACCAAATAATAATATTCAAAATATTCGTAAAGTTGTTTTTAAAGTGCATCAAAGTTTATTTTAATCTTTTGTAAAAAAAGAAATCAAGTATAAAAAATATGTCGAAATCATTAAAATCAAAATTACAAAATAACGAGCTAACAGTTGGTTCATGGCTGACTATTCCACATCAATCAGTAGTTGAAATATTAGCTTCAGCCGGTTTTGAATGGCTTGTTATAGATCTTGAACATGCTGCAATAGGTATTGAATCTGCAATGAACCTAATTGGTCATATACAAGGAAATGGAATGAAAGCCTTGGTTCGTGTGAGTAAAAACGAGGAGGTGATTATAAAAAGAGTTCTGGATGCTGGTGCTGACGGTATCATCGTTCCAATGATTAAAAATAAGGAAGATGCTGAGCAAGCGGTTAGTTTTGTGAAGTACCCTCCTATTGGAAAGAGAGGAGTAGGATTGAATAGAGCTCAAAAGTATGGAACTGGATTTGTGGAATATCAAAAATGGGTAAAAGATGAAGTTGTTATCATTGCTCAGATAGAACATATAGAAGCGGTTAACAACTTGGAAGATATTTTAAATACAGAGGGAATTGACGGGACAATTGTTGGACCTTACGATTTGAGTGCTTCTATGGGCGTCCCTGGTGAATATCACCTGCCAGAAGTTAAAGCTGCTTTAGATAAGATAAATGAGGTAACGAAAGCAATGAATAAGCCGTTAGGATTTCACGTTATTCAATCTAAAATTGAATTTTTGCAAGAACGAATTGATCAAGGATATACATTTTTAGCATTTAGTTTAGATTTCTTTTTTCTTGGTGATACCGCAAGAGATGAGATGGCAAAATTATAATTAAGGATAATGAAAAAAGCAGTTGTTTTTGGAGGAACAGGTTTTTTAGGTGGCTATTTAGTTAGAGAACTTGAAAAAAGAGGATATTGGGTTTTACCCTGTGATATTTATAATCCTCAAAATCATCCTAATTTTGTTTATTGTGATATAATGGATAGAAGTAAAGTCAGTGATATTATCACAGCAGATATAGACTTTGTTTTTAATCTGGCAGGCTTTGCAAATTTAGATACGGCTATTCATAATCCTATAAGAGCGATTGAATTGAATGTTATTGGTAACATGCATGTCTTAGAAGGGTGTATGAATAAAGGTATCAAACGGTTTGTTTATGCCAGTTCTGCTTATGCAATGAGTAATAAAGGTTCTTTTTATGGTATAAGTAAATTATCTTCTGAGAAAATCGTTGAAGAATACGGAAAACGTTACGGCTTATCTTATACGATTTTGAGGTATGGTTCTGTTTATTCTGAAATGAATTTTGATAATAATTATATTTATCAGTTGGTTAAAAAAGCAGTTAAAGAGCAATCTATTAATCATAATGGAGATGGAGAAGAGCTTCGAGAATATGTTCATGCACAGGACGCTGCAAAATTATCAGTAGATGTTATTGAATCCGAGCAGTTTGAAAACGAACATGTCATTTTAACTGGGTTAGAGAAAATGAAACGCCTTGATTTGTTTAAAATGATCAAGGAAATGTTAAATGATGAAGTAGAGATTACTCTGGAACATAGTGAATATAAAGGTCATTATAAGATGACACCTTATTCATTTGAACCTACAAGAAGCCGTAAATTAGTAGCAAATCCTCATATTGACATGGGACAAGGCTTACTTGATTGTATAAAAGCTGTTTATAAATCAGATGAATAAAGAAAAGCATAAGGAAATTAAGTGCGATGATAAATCTACTTTTATAGAAGTGGCAGGAAAGTATTTCCTTGAAGAGTTGCAGTTATTAGGATCAGAAAAGGAAATAATAAATATTGCAATATCAGGAGGAAGTACGCCTATTGATATATTCGGGTATCTATTGACTTTAGAATTCGAATATTGGAATAAAATAAATTTTTATTGGGTTGATGAACGTTTTGTTTCTTTTGACGATAAAGATAATAATGCAAGAAATGCACTCAAAATATTAAATTCGCTTAATGCGAAAGGTTTTTATATAATAGATACCTCAAAATCTAATGCAAAACGTACTGCAGCAGATTATTCAGAATTACTCAAAAAAAACTTGCCAATAAAAAACGGATTTCCCTATTTTGATTTAGTACTATTAGGAATGGGAACAGACGGACATACAGCCTCTCTATTTCCTAATACCGATGTATTAGGCGAAGTTCAAAAATCAGTTGCTGGTGTTTTTTTGGAGCAATTAAATAGTTACCGAATAACTTTAACCTATCCAACGATATTAAATGCTCGAAAAAGATTGGTTTTGTTTGGAGGATTAGAAAAAAACATCATTTTTGATAAAATTAAGAACGACGATAGCTATTCTGATTCATATCCGATTAAAAAAATATACTCCGAAAGTAATGTAAACGACTTATATATACATTATTAAGAGTCATATTTCTAAAGATAAATTATACAAATGACGATTAAAAATATTTTTTTTGATTTCGACGGTGTGTTAGCAGAATCTGTAAATGTTAAGACACAGGCGTTCCATGATTTGTATGTTCAATATGGAAGTGAAATTGCTAAAAAAGTAGTTGCACATCATAGGACAAATGGAGGGATGAGCCGGTTTGAAAAATTCAAAATATATCATAAAGAATTTCTTAATCAAGAGATTAATGAATTTAAGGTGGAAGAATTAGCACAACAGTTTTCCACTTTAGTGGTGCAAGGAGTTGTGGATAGTGAAGAAATTAGAGGTGCAAAAGCTTTTTTAGAAAAGTTTCATGGAAAAATTAAGTACTGGATCATCACAGGAACGCCTACGGAGGAGATGAAAAAGATTGCCAAAAGAAGGGGTATTGATACTTACTTTGAGGAAATTTGCGGCTCTCCTACTAAAAAACCTATTTGGACAGAATACTTATTAGATAAGTATAATTTAAAAAGAGAAGAAACCCTTTTTTTGGGTGATGCTACATCAGACTATAACGCATCAATTCATTCTAAACTTTACTTTGCATTAAGGTCTTATGATGAAAATAAAGAACTTTTTGCAAATTATACAGGAATTAGATTTTCTGATTTTAGCGAATTACAACAAAAAATTAACTTTCAATGAAAATATTATTAACGACTACCTCTTTTCAAGATACTTCTGGTAAGCATCAAGAACTATTGGAGAAGCAAGGGTTTGAAATTGATAAAGTAAGAGGACCTATTACGGAGGCTGAATTATTACCGATTATTGCACATTATGATGCTGTAATTTGTGGTGATGACGAATATACAGAAGCCGTAATTAAGAAAGGAAAAGAAGGTAATTTAAAGTATATCTCAAAGTACGGTGTCGGTTTAGATAAGATTGATTTAGTTGCTGCCAAAAAATATGGTATCCCGGTAACAAATTGTCCCGGTGTGAATCAAGTTTCGGTTGCGGAACATGTTTTGGGATTGTTACTTTGTTTCTCTCGAAATATTCATTTAGAACATAATATTACCTCTGAAGGTGAATGGTATCGCTATGTTGGGCATGAAATAGAAGGTAAAACAATCGGAATCTTCGGTTTAGGTGCAATTGGAAAAGAACTATCAAAAAAAGCTAAAGCTTTAGGACTTAAGGTGAAAGTAGCTGATAAATACTTGAATCATGAATTTGTACAAGAACATAACCTTGAGATTTGTGAAACGTTAGATGAGATGCTTGCTTCTGTAGATGTCATTAGTTTACATACGCCACATACAACAGAAACAGAAGAAATGATTAATGCACATCGAATTAATCATGTAGCGAAGAAAGGGATAATTATAATTAATACGGCTCGTGGAAGATTGATTAATATCGCGGCTGTATTGGATGGATTAGAAAGTGGAGCCGTAGGAGGTTATTTAGCCGATGTTTTGGAAACAGAACCAATGCCTAAAAATCATCCGTTACAAGGTGCTAAAAATGTAATTATTACACCACATATTGGTTCTCGAACATTTCAGAGCGTTGAAAGACAAGGAACCATGGCTGTTGAAAATTTATTGAATTTATTAAGAGGTTAAAATGTTTATCACTTTAAAGGAACTTCGCTTATTTGACAAACAAAAATGGTTTGATTTCCTTGTATTGAGTTCTATCTTAATTTTAGGACGATTACCATCTGTTTTTGAAGCTGTCTTACAGGTTATAGTTGGTTGTGCAATTTTAATATTATGGTTAAGTATTATTTTTATTAACCTATTTGTTACAGGAAAACAGAATAGAATTCAACTATGCTTGAAATTAGTGCCTAAAAAAGCGAATATTATATATTGGATTACATGTATTTATTTATTAATTCCACTTTTATATTCTGTATTTAACTACGATATCAAGTTATATGATGTAGCTGGAAAACTGTTTATTATACTATTTTCTATTGCATTATTATTAAGTATAATTAGTAAAAATTGTACAGAAAAAGGAAAGCAATTTATTTTAAAAGGGTTATTAAACTCAATTATAATTTATATAGTTTTCAATTTATCATTGTTACCTGTAGTAGGATTTCGAGATTTAGGAGACAATATTATGTTAGAAAAATTTGGCTACATAATTCCGAGAATATCTTTATTATTAAATTCAGGGGTTGATAAAGTATCGCCACTATTAATTATTGGATTTGTATCAAGTTTTATTTGGTTCAGACAAAAAATTGCTAAATTTATTTTAGTTATTTTTTTGCTAACGATAATACTTATTGATTCTCGGAGCATATATTTATTTTCTATTGCTTTAATTCCTTTCTTTTTTTTTATAAAAAATCAATATGGTTCAAATGAACTAAGAGGTTTTAAATATTTATCTTTTATACCGTTGATTCTACCAATTTTAATTTATAAAGCTTATCCTTTATTTAAGCAGCTTACTTTTTTTAAGGAAAGAGGTGGGCTCTTACGAGTAGAGATATGGAAATCGACTATTAATTATTATTTAAACAGTTCGTTCGTTAATCAGCTGTTTGGTTACGGCTATAAAGGCTACGAGTACTCAAGGTTATCTATACAATTAAAAGAAATTTTACCTATGAGCGTGATTTTAACACCTCATAGTATGGTACTGGTTTATTTAATCGACATTGGACTGATTGGGTGTTTATTAATTTTTATATGTTTTTATAAAACAATTCAAATATTAATTGAATCAATAATCTCTGGTATATATGAAACTGAAAATAGATTATTCATACTTATTGGATTAATAGCAATTTTATCAATTGGAAGTTTAGCAAGTATTGGAACATATTATACCATTGAAACCTCAATTATTCTTTTGAGTTTAATTATTCTTTCAAATATCTCATTTAAAGTAAATTCTATAGCTAATAATTAAGCGGACTAATATAATTATGAAAATCAATAAAGTTACTTCCGATTTTTTAGATTTCCTACGGTGGTCTTCTGCTTTTGTCGTATTTTTTGGACACATACGAAGAGTATGTTTTGTGCCATATTCTATGTTAAAACAAAAATATTTAGAAGTCCTATAAACGTAAACCAAATGGGTGAAAATTATAAAAAATAAGCAGTAAGTCTCGTTCTTCGATTGTGCGTGTAGAAAAAATAACCTTACTGCTTAGAAATAAATTCACCGCCTAAAGGTTGGAATCGCAAAAAAACAAAGCAAAGATTAAAATGCTTGAATTGTAAGAAACATATAACGATAGGTAAGGAGTCTTAGTTTGTTAACACAAGAATAATAAATCATTATTTTTTTTTTTTAAAGCGCTTATTGTTGAGTTAAAAGTATTAAGATATGCATAAATAATCGTTTATGAGTAGTTCAAGTTATATAAAAATTCGCAAAATTATTTTTATTTCTTGCAAATATTTAAGGCTTTTGAGGTACTGAAAGTATTCTGAAAAGTCAATATTTAGATACAGCAACGCTTTTAAAAATTAATTCTAAGTTTCCAATCCATGTGCACTTTCTCTGTACAGAAAACTCAATACCTTTTGTAAATTTTTTTTAACATAATTAACTAAAAATTAACTAATTTAAGTGTAATTTATAGTGCTGTCAAGATTTATTTATCGTGGCTTCTTCCATATGTATCAAGACTATACGTTAATATACCTGAGGATTTAAGCCTATAGTCAAGATAGAAATGATAAAAGTAAGGTGAATTTACAATCTATTGATAGTAATTCAGATAGACCGCGTTCTTTCGTGAAAAGAAATAAGTGATGGATAGAAAATAAAGTAGGTTATCGCCTTTCATATTGGAAATAGAAATCAAGAAAGTAAGCAAAACTATAGAATAACTTACTACGATTTTATAAAGAAAATAGACGGTTTTATACAGGTGACTAAAATACCTACAAAGCTGTATTTCTCCCTGATAGATACGTTAGCTCAAAAATAAAAATAAATATAAGTCATATTGAAAAAACTTGTTCCGAAACCTAGCATACGCATAGACACTGAAATTTATAATACGTATTATATTTATAATTAATATTTTATAATAAGATCCCGTTTTCCTAAAGTTGTAAAGTATTACGAATAGCCATTTATAAAATTGTTATTTTCGCTCTTTTGAAACGGTGTCGGTTTCAAAACCGACACCGTTTATTCCGACAGAAAAATAATCGTTTTTCAATAATTTAAAACGCTGATTGTTAATATTTTAAATATTACGAAATTTAGTGCTGGTGCGTATGCAAAACCTCGGGATTAAATCTTACGATAAAAAATCGGTGCAGCTAATTAGTAGGTAAATCTTTTTTATTCTCTAAAATGTTAGAACATAATATTAGAAAATTAATTTTTTATCGTCACTATTTAGAACAATAATAACTTTGAGATAAATACAAAAGTGTGTAAGTTTAGTTCTATCTTTTTTTGGCGAAAGCTAATTTGGTAATTATCAATTATTTCAATCTTTTCTACACATCAAACAATTTTTCCATAAAAAACAACAATTATATTTTTTGATATTTTGCGAAGTAAACGTAAAATTAGAATTCTGTCAATTCAACTCCTGTAGGAAAACCTTCTTTAATAACACTAAATTAATATGTTAAAAAAATATATTATTATTCTATTTTGCTTCTCTATCACCCTAATAAAATTACCTGCGATTACAAGAAGCAGTATCGTATTTGTATTGTGTTTATTACCTTTTTGGTTAGCTATGGCGTATCATTTAGTTGGGGTTAAGCGAAGTAAAGACAAGATAAGTAAAAATAGTATTATGTTAATACTACTTGGGTTTGTTTATATTTACCCATTTATTATTGCATTTTCTTTTCAAGGAATATCTGTATATATTGTGGGGAAATTATTAGAATTCATTACACTTATTTTATTTGGAATAATATTCATACCTGTAATCGTCAAATATAACCCTAATTTAATCTTTAAATTAATGTATATATCACTAGCTATTTTTATTTTAACGAACATAGGTTTAGACTTTGTAGGGTTCTCAAAAGAAAGTATAGGCTCTAACTTAGGAAATGGTAAAATAGCTGAAATTATGAATATAGAGATTCAGAGGAGAAAATTACCTTTATCTTCTAATATCAATTCTTTTTCAATACTATGCTCGTGCTTATTTGTATTAACAATAGTATCAGTAAAGTTACATATTAACATATTAATACGAGTAATAATTCTAATAGCATCTTTTTACGGATTATTAATTTCCGATAAACGAGCTGTAATATTGATTGCTATAATATTGGTAATACTATTTATACTTCGTTTTAAGATACTAATATTCTTTTCTAAAAGGATAATTTTAATGTTAGTAGTACTACCCTTTCTATTTATCATTGGTAATGGTCTTTTTGTAATAGATTTTATTAAACGCCCGGGTGAGCAGAATGTAGACTCATTTTTAAGATTTGAGATATGGAAATCTGCACTGAGTACTATTAGATTTCAACTTAATACTTTAGTTGGTTATGGGTTCCAAGGGAATAGAAATGCAGAAATAGAAAAAATGATTAGTGAAATCATTGTAATGGATGTTGAAAGTCCAACAAGTCATAACTTCATTTTACAAACGATAATAGATTTAGGCTTAATAGGAACTATTGTTGTACTTTTTTTTATAAAGAAGAGTTTTTATATAATCAATAAGTTTACCTTGAAAAACTTTAATCAGTATATCCAGCTAGCAATTATTCCTCTATTAGTCATGATGATAGGTGGAGTTACTGAGGCTGTTCCGTCTTATTATACTGATGATGTATTTTTTTTATTTTTATTTTTATTACTATCACTACATTCTTATAACGAATATTACGGCTCCAATTCAGCACTCTTGCTGTCTACGACAATAAACTAATCATTACAGTTTGTTGTGTGAATAAAAAATTTATTGAAAATAAATCAGTTGAGACGATAAGAAAAAAAATCAGTAGTGCTAAAAATCTGCAATAAGTCATAAAAAATAAGGGTATTAGGTAACATGTAAGGCTAATTTTTTTGAACATTCTTTCAAACTTTAGTCGTAAAAATTTTTAGAAAAAACACATAGAATTATTAAAAAACTAAAAATAGCTGGAAGAATACAAACTTTAGGAAAAATAAGATAGTGTACAAGTTTGGTAATACAGTACTATTTCGTAAATCTAATTAAAGTGTAAAAAACTAAAATTAGAATCTAGCATCATATTTTTAAATATTCTCTGAAATCAGTTTGAACTTATAAATGTTTTCAAACTAATATTTAAATGGCAATCTGTAACAATCAAAATATATGTGTTATTATTATGAATAAAAACAAAAATGAGTTAGAAACATTAGCTAGTGGATCTTCTGTTACTTTTTTTTATAGAATTTTAAGTAGAATATTACTTGTTGGTATTCAAATTCTTATTGCCCGATTTTTTGGACCTGCGATATTTGGTTTATATGCTATTGGTTGGATTATATCACGGATGGTTTGGAGTTTTTCTACATTAGGTTTACAAAATGGTGTAACGAAGTATAGTATTAAATACCTTGATAAGGATGATGCCTCTTTTAAGGGT
>Ga0306865_1000459_pt1 | contig 16123 bp, 13 predicted proteins | sample AntRauTorckE5431_FD_190441 | JGI IMG/M metagenome (GOLD analysis project Ga0306865, IMG submission 190441) | Saline lake microbial communities from Rauer Islands, Antarctica - Metagenome Torckler E5 #431 (v2) (version 2) | ecosystem: Environmental > Aquatic > Non-marine Saline and Alkaline >... | reverse complement strand
CACGATGCACTTGGAGGTATACCTCCAATTTTATACGCCAAAAATCATCTAGGGGTACCCCTAGATGATTTTTGAATAACTTTGTTATTCAATTAATAAAAGGTACTAAACAAGGGAAGCCTACAGAAATTTACAATTCTAATAATCAGTCTTTTAACTTCTTTGATTTTATCTTTTTTATTTGACATACAACTTAGCTTAACAAAGAAAGATTCATATGTACTAAATAATGCAAGAAAATAAACAAACGGAATAAAAAGAGCAGTAATTACAGTGGGGAGCAATAATGAATTGAGATTTGAAAGGGTAAATACATTTTCATATTCACCGATAGTTTTGTAAATAGAGTAAACTAAAATACCAAGTCCCACAAGACCTATGAAATTAGAAAACAATTTAGATACTTGTAGATGTTCTTTTTTTGTATCAGCAACAACTTGAATAAGCACAGCGAATGTTAAAAATGGTAACAGAAAAAGTTCAGAGAGCAAGCTAAAACTGTATAGATTGGCTGCAAATTCCAAAATAATTGTCCATTGAAAAAATGATATGAAAATGTTTTTAAAATACCCCTTTTCTTTTGCCTTATTTATTTGAAACAAAAGAACGAAGCCAACTGAGAAAAGCCAAAAGATAGAATCTTTCAGATGAGATATATCCCAAAGATTCACTTTATTTAAAAACAAAATAATCGCAGTTAAATAACAGCCAAGAAGCAAATAAATAATCAAAAATGTTTTGCTGAAAAAATTTCTTTCGCTGTAATTAAAAAACTTCTTGCTCCTTTAAAAAAAAGGGCAGAAAAAATGATAACCAATATCCAAATAAGCAGAGCTATTTCACGATTACTAAAAATAGATTGTATGGAGTTTAGGATGTCCATTAATTGCTCCCCTCCACAATTTTAATCTCTTCCTCACTCAAACCATATAAAGCATAAACCATTTGGTCAATTTCGGTATCTGTTTTATCAATTTCAGTTTTTAGGGTTTGGGCTTCTGCTTTTTTTGTCTCAAAAACATCCATCCAATCCATTTCATCTGTTTTGGTGAGTTTTTCTCCACTTACTTTTTTAATGGCTTTGTTTAGCTCATTTATAAATTCTGAAAAATCTAACTCGTGCCAGTTTTGGAGTTTTTTAGGTAAATCTCCTAATGTTAAATTTACATTCAAATACTTTGCAAACTTTTCATTTAATGAATTTAGGTTATTAGTATTTTCTCTAATGTTTCCAACAAGATTCATGTATGGTAATTGTCTCTGTTTGTCACTTAGTACAATTTTAATTTTTCTCCAATCATCGGGATAGATGTGAATGTTGCTCCTTCTATCTGCATTTAATTCATATTTTATCAGTTTGGAGTTCATTATAGCAATTAAATAATCCAGAGAAAGACTCTCTGATAATTGCTCAAATTTGAGTCTTTCTTTCCCGTCTTTATAACTTTTTGATATTGATTTATTATCAACTCCCTTTAAATCACACCATCGAACAAATCCTATCGCACTTTCATTAAAAATTCCTTGTTGGCTATCTAGAAATGCCCTCGGGTTTTTTCCAGGGCTTCGCATTACTACAATTTTATTAGCCTCAAAAAATTCAGAAAATCCTTTTCTACTCCACTTCTTTGGTGACCTTTCGGTGTTGTATTCTATCCATCTTTCAGAATCTAAATTCCATTTATTTATATTTTTTCCTTCATAGTACAGTTTACTATGTTCTTCATTTTTGTCAATTGATAACAAATCTCCTACTTTAAATTCACCTTTATATTTTTTCTCACAACTATTACCAACAATACCTTTGGATAAATATAGAGCATCATTAATTTGAACCGAATTTTTAACGTTTTCGATTAATGAATTCTTAGAATCAAGTCTAAAACTTTTTGGGTATTTATCTAGTATATTTTCAACGTATGTTGAATCTTCTTTATGAACACGTGTAATGAAGTTTGAATTTCCTTTGTTTTTCACAAAAGAAACAATAACACTCTTTACCCCAACATTCTCAAATACCTCAATGTTTGGATAATAATCTATTCGCTCTAAAAAATTATTCTTTTTATATATTTCTAGTGATTTTGTTGAATAATCTGCGTGGCAATAAGCATCAGGAATTATTAAAGATGAATAGCCTTTTGCTTTAATAAGATTAATTGATAACTCAACAAATGGTATATATAAATCCCATTTCCCTTTTAGTGTTTGATATTTCCCATTAGAAACCATATGCTCTCGAAATGACAATAAATTACCAGGTGAATCAGCCCTTACATAAGGCGGATTACCAATTACTACATCAAAACCCCCTTTTTCAAACACTTTTGGAAACTCCTCTTCCCAGTTAAAGGCTTTATCGCCTGCAACCGCTTTGCTGTCTGTCTATAAGCGAGTTGCCGCATTTAATATTGTCGTTTAGCGTGTTTAGTTTTCTGCGAGGTTGTGCGGTACGTAGCCACAATGAGAGTTTAGCGATTTCTACACTTTCTTCGTTTAGGTCAACCCCAAAAATATTGTTTTCTAATACCGTATTTTCAACGTTTGGGAACACCAAACTGCCGCCCAACAAGTTGGTTTGCAGTTCGTCAATAAAGTTGTGTTCTTTTATTAAAAAGTCGAGAGCTTGGTTTAAAAAAGCTCCAGACCCACAAGCAGGGTCGCAAATGGTGAGTTGCAACAGCCATTCTCGATACGTTTCTAAACTGGCCAAAAGCTTCTTTTTGGTTTCCTTTTGGCGTTTCGGGTTAAAGTCTTCTTCTAATATTTTTAACTCGTCTTTCTTTTCGGTACAGAGTTTACCAATGGTATTGTCAACTATGTATTTGGTAATGTATTTTGGCGTATAAAAAACACCGTCTTTTTTACGTTTGGTTTTTTGCTTGTCAAAATCTGTTCCTTCAATTTCGGCATTTACACTTTCAATTTCGTTGAGCGAGTTTTCAAAAATATGCCCAAGAATATTAACATCTACTTGGCTTTCAAAATCGTAGTCAGAAAGTTTTTTGGTATGTTTGTAAAGTAATTCATCCTCAATAATTAAACTGTCTAAAATGGGGTCGGGCTTAAATAAACCACCGTTGTAGGCAAAAATTTCTGCTCGGCTGTCAGATCCTTTTCGTCCGGTATCTAAAAAGTTAAAATACTGTTTAAATAAATTGTACAATGGTCTTTCGTCTCCAAAATCAACATCAGCTTGCCATTTCTTTAAAATCTGTAAAGTAGAGTTGGGAGGAAGCAAGCCTCTGTCTTCGGCAAAAAAGATAAACAGAAATCGGTCAATCAGTTTTTGCGAAGTTTTAAAGAGTTTAAGTTTTATTTTTTTGTTGGCTCTTTCGGTGTCTTCTTTTTGCAATTCAGCACGAAAAACTTCGTTTTTCATATTCTGCTTTACCAAATCACGAAACAATTCACGTTTAAAAACAGAGTAGTCGTTGTAAAAGGTTTTGGTGATTTTTTCTTCGGCAACAACCGAATCAGTTTTAATTTTTAGTGGAATGTTGTTCAGTAAATTACTTTGGTGCAAACACAAGTACATCAAGGTAAATCGCTCAAGGTTTAGCGTAAACAAGTTGAACTCTTCAAAGTCAACAGCATTGTTAATGTAAAATCGAATTTTCTCGAAATTAGAAGTAATGACATACACACAACCAGTTTGGTTGGCTTTGTAATCAAACGCCTGTTGGCGGATGCTTTCTAAATCTTTTGTTTTGGTACTTTTTAGTTCAATTACGGCAAGTACAAATGGTTGAGCCAAGGGGTCATGCCTCCTTGAGAGAATTGCACCATCCGTTTTCTTGGCGTTTTTTTCGTTTTTAGTTCGGTAGTCAGGTTAAAGTTGGGCTCAGGATTTAAGGTGTAATCCAACACTTTTACAAATAATTCTCTTAAAAATCCTTCCTGAAATTGTTCCTCTTTGCTGGCTCGTATGTTTTGTTGTCTTTCACTGTTATGAAAGTATTTGGTGTATTTTTTAAAGGCTTTTTCAATGGCTTGTTGGTCTTGCAGCTTGATGTAATTGTTAAGTACCGAGTTCTGAAAAAGTGCCATTTATAGTTTTTATTTTTTGCCTTTTCAAATGTAGCGATTCAACTCAATTTTCTGTTAAGGTGTGTTGGGTAAATTTTAGCTCTTGCCGATTTATCGAATGAAACCCAACATTAGTATATACGGAACTCACACCTCAAACATACGTCCCCGCCTGCTGCAGCCAGGTGTTTTGCTCATCTAGTTTTTCCCGACTACATACACCAACAAAACCAAACAATGTCGCAAAAAAGCTCCTGAATCGGTTACCGCTGCTTTCTATGCCAAATTACTTAAGGCAAAAAACGTAAAAACGAGAATCAGACATAATCAGCCTGTAAAAAGTTTGATGCGTTTGCCCTGATATGTCCCCACTAGTACGGTCTATCCCAATATAAATAGTAGTTCGAAGATAAGGTTTTTTGTTTTAGGGTCTTTATTCGACAGTAAGAGTGTTTTGAAGTATAAAGTACTTACAGCACAATAAAACTGTTTGTTTTTCGGTACACATTAAAATAATCGTTTAGCGACTCGTTAAATATAACGAGTCTCCCTTATATTTGCACTTACAAAGCATCGCCTTGTCGTTAGGTAGGGTATAGCTGTCTTTCGAGGCAGCTTTTTTTTGTCTAAAAAACACCTATGAGGACTATATTTTATGTAGACGGATTCAACTTTTATTATGGTCTTAAAAAGCAAATAACAATTGATAACAAATGGAGGGAATCGTATTGGGTCGATTTGGTTAAGTTATTTGAGCAGTTTTTAGGTCCAGAAGATGACTTAATAAAAGTGAAATACTTTACTGCTCAGCCCTTAAACGTTGGAAAAAAAAGTAGGCAAAGTGCCCTTTTTAAAGCTAACGATTTAATAAACGGCGAAAGATTCGAAATAATTAGAGGGAAGTATATAAAAAAGGACATCCTCTGTTATAACTGTGACACCCATTTTTCTAAACCAGAAGAAAAAAGGACTGATGTGAATATAGCTGTTCATTTATTGGGAGACTGTGCATTAGATAAAGTAGATAAACTAGTTTTAGTAACCGCAGATAGTAATTTGGTTCCGCCTTTGGAGTTTATTCAGAAAAACTTTAAAGATAAAGTAGCTAGAGTATACTTCCCCCCATCTAATTTCAGTAATGATCTTAAACGGACAAGCCCTAGAGGCAAGGTGACTTTACTTAAAGACAATTTTAGAAAATTTGAGAATGCTAAGATGGAAAATATTGTTTACAAAGCAGACGGGAAAGATTCGGCAAGTATTCCAGCTAAATGGATTATATAAGATTATATCAATCTTATATAGTATGTAAACTGACAAAACCTAGTTAGTGACTAGGTTTTGTCAGTTCAGCTTATAGCTATCAACATAATAATGATACACATAATTACAAGTCCTATACCGCCTTCGTATTACTAACTAAGGAGTATACGCATGGTATTACAAATAGATTTAATAGAGTAGCTGTAAACAAGCCACCCAGAATGACTATTGCCATTGGACTTTGGATTTCATTACCTGCTTCACTGCCTTTTAGGGCTAAAGGGATAAGTGCTAATCCTGTTGTAAATGCTGTCATCAATATTGGATTTAGTCTATCTAAAGCTCCCATTTTAAGTACTTCTAAGCCTTCATTGCCCTCTCTTTTCAGGTCTTCGTATTTAGAGACAAGCAAAATCCCATTACGAGTAGCAATACCAAATAAACTAATAAATCCAATGGTCGCGGCAATATTGATAATACCTGATGTGAAGTACACAATCATAATACCCCCGATAAGTGCCAGAGGCAAATTAAGTAATACAATGAACGCCAGTTTTAAGTTTTTAAACTCAAAATACAACAACCATAGAATAATAAGAATAGCTAAAAGGGCGGTCATCATTAATAATTGAGAAGCTTTTGCCTCACTTTCAAACTGCCCACCATATTCTATTCTATATCCTTCTGGCACAGTAATATTCGCATCTATTTCTGCTTGAATATCACTTACTACAGACCGTAAATCTCGGTCTTGTACATTGGCAGCTACTACTATTTTTCTTTCTACATTTTCTCTATCAATTCTATTTGGGCTGCTTACAGTTTGTATATCTGCTAATTTTATTAATGGGATATTCCCGTTATTAGGGGTACTTATCAAAGCAGATTCCAATAATTTTCGGGTATTTCTATAGGGTTTGTCGAACCGTACAATAAGGTCAAAGTAGCGTTGTCCTTCGTAGATTTCACCCGCAGTTTCACCTGCAAAGGCTATATCTACTTGCTCTAGAAGTCCTTTAGCCGTAAGCCCATAAATAGCGAGCATTTGCCTATTTGGTTTTATACGTATTTGTGGCACTTCTACTTGTTGATCTACTGCTACATCTGCTATACCCTCGACCTGTTTTACACTAGTCTCAATACTTTTACCCAATTTGAAGAGGGTTGGCAAGTCTTCTCCAAAAATCTTAATGGCTATGTTGGCCCTGGTACCTGAGAGCATATGGTCTATACGGTGTCCGATCGGTTGCCCCAAGGTAATATTTACTCCAGGTACAATACTCAGTTTAGTACGTACAGCTTCATAAAACTCGTCTTTGCTTCTATCTGTCAGTGTAAAAGGTACATCTATTTCTGCTGCGTTTACTCCTTGGGCGTGTTCATCTAATTCTGCTCTTCCCGTTCTGCGAGTTACCACATCTATTTCTGGCATGGCCAATAAAGTTTCTTCTATTAGTTTGCCATTTTTATTGCTTTCTTCTAGCGACATACCCGGTATACCTACAGCACTTATAACCAATGAGCCTTCATTAAATTCGGGTAAAAAACTTCGCCCTAACTGATTGAATAGCAATAAACTTAATAAGAAACAAAGGGCAGTACTCCCAATTACAACTTTGGGTATTTTCAATGCTTTACTTAGAAGTGTTCCGTAAATTTTTTGCAGCCATCGTTCTACACGCGTTCCTTCAGCTTGTTTAGTTAGTACTTTATCTTTTTTTAATAAGTAACTACACAACACAGGAGTAAGGGTAACGGCCACCGCTAGCGATGCCAACACAGAAGTGATAAAAGCCACTCCTAGTGGTTTTAAAAGTCTGCCTTCCATACCGCTTAGGAAAAAGAGTGGCACAAAGGATATGATTATAATAAGTGTAGCTATGATGATGGAACTTCTAATCTCAATAGAAGCATTTTTCACTACTTTTATGATAGATAAGCGTTCGGATTTAGGTAGTTTGACATTTTCTCTTAATCGCTTAAAAACATTTTCTACATCAATAATAGCATCATCTACCAAAGCACCTATAGCAATAGCCATACCTCCTAAACTCATCGTATTAATGGTATATCCTAAAGCTTTGAGAACTAGAATAGAGACTAGTAGTGATACCGGAATTGCAACTAATGAAATCACAGTAGTTCTCCAATTCATTAAGAAAATGAACAAAATAATAGCAACAAAAAAGGCACCTTCAAGCAATGTACTTTGTAAGTTACTAATAGAGGCTTGAATAAAATCTGCTTGCCTAAAAATGTGATTCTCTATTACTACACCTTCAGGTAATGATACTTGTAAATCAGCAATCACCTCGTCTAACTTCTCTGTTAGTTCAAGTGAATTTACATTTGGCTGCTTGGCGATAGTTAAAATAATAGCGTCCTTAGAATTTAAAGAGGCATCGCCTATTTTATCTGAAGCTCCTATTTGAACCGTGGCAACATCTTTAATCTTTATACTTTGTCCATTGGTTTGCTTTATTACAGACTCTTTTAAATCATCGAGTTCATAAATGCGACCACTTCCTTTAATTATATATTCATTGCCATATTCATTCAATATCCCCCCCGGAACATTTACATTACTTTCTTTGACTTTATCAAGCAACTCTTTAAGACTAATTTTATAATTATTCAGTTTATGGGGATTTGCCAAAACCTGAAACTCTTTGTATTCTCCGCCAAGAACTATGACATTGGCAATACCGCCAATAGACTTGATACGTGGGCTTATTGTCCAATCTGACAATGTTCGCAACTCCATAGGCGATAGGCTGTCTGAAGTAATCCCTAACAACATAACTTCCCCCATTATAGAAGAGATAGGTGCTAAAGTTGGTGAGCCTACTTCGGAGGGTAATTTTTCTTTGACTAGAGGAATACGCTCATTCACAATTTGTCTAGCACGGTAAATATCCGTTCCCCACTCAAACTCAACCCAAACAATCGAAATGCCTGCAGCTGACGATGACCTTATTCGCCTAACATTTGGTGAGCCATTCATTGCTGTTTCTAGCTGATAGGTTACCAATTTTTCTACTTCTTCTGACTCCATACCGTGAGCTTCTGTAAGAATAGTAACTGTAGGTGCAGTCAGATCTGGGAACACATCTACCGTCATGGTTTTCACCGTATAGATACCTGCAAGACAGATACTTGCTGATACAATAAGAACCATAAACCTATTCTTCAGCGATAAATCTAATATTTTATTTAACATATATATATTCGTTTTTAGTGGGCGTGACCGTGTGCAGGAGCTTGACCAGACATTGACGCCATTTTTACCTGATATGCTCCTTCTATTACTACTACTTCACCTTCTTGTAATCCATTGACAATTTCGATTTCACTGCCTGCTATTTTACCTGTGATTACATTTCTTCGTTCAAAGCTTTCGCCAGACAATTGCACGATTACAGAGTAATTGCCATAGTCTTCCATTAAAGCGGTTCTAGGAATTACAATACCCTGCTGACCATCGCCAAGTGACAAACTAACCTCTGCAAAACTCCCCTGTGGCACATTCCCACTTGCAGTGACTTGCACAAATACACTTACATTGGGCTTGTCCGCAGATATAGTATTATCAATCGACAAAATGGAAAATTGACTAGGGGTAAGACTCTGCCATTGATTACTCTTGTTCTTGTACCTAATCACTTTAATACTATTGAGTTTGCTGACATCTTCTTGCCCGGCTAATATTTCTAGAACATTAACATTGGAGGTACTAATTGTAAAAAGTTCATTCCCTTCATTTACAAAACTTCCATTGGCAACATTTACACTTTGTAAATAACCCGAAATAGGGGCATAGATATTTTTGGTGTTGGCAGAATAGCCACTTGGAGAATATCCTTTAGAAAGTGTTTCGTATTGCGTTTTCTTCACTAAGTAGTTTTGCTCAATTATTTCAAATTCAGATTTAGGGACAATTTTATCATTGAATAAATCCTTCTTTCGTTCATATTCCGCTTTAGCTTGTTGATACTCCACCTTAGCCACCTCCACGTTGCTGTTTGCATTATTAGTAGTAAAACCAGAACTACTGATGACCATTATTGATTCCCCTTTTGTTATCGTTTGGCCTATCACCATATTGCTTTTACTATACTTTACTTTACCATTGGCATTGGCTATTACCTTTTGTGTGTTATTAGGTGACACCTGCCATTTACCTGAAGTCGATAGCGTTTCATACACTAGCTTTCTTCTTACTTTTTCTGTTTGAAATTGCATTTTCCACGCTTGTTCTTTCAAGAAAGCAATGCTGTTTCCGTCTTCTTTTTCAGCTCCTAAAGTGTTTTGAGCCTCTTCCCAATTAGCAAATACTTGAACATTTGGTATCGTAATAGTGTCAGCGTATTCCTCGGTATGCAGCACAAATTGCAATGGATATATTCCCGCTTTAATAGGAGTAAGAACCGGCAGAAATATCCCAGTGGAAGCAGGTGCATTTTCTGTCTGACGAATGCCTTTATTCCCTTGGGTTAAGATTACAGTAACCGATCCTTTTGTTATCGGTTTGTGTTTATTCATAGTAGTAAAGTGAGCTGCAAATCTGCTTGACTCCCCTACTATCAATGCAGGAAACTCAACAAATAATTCTGTTTTTGGTGTCCAAGTAGTATAATCTAGCCGTGGAGTTTCTTTTGAGATACTCTCCTCTAGATGGTTGCCATTGGTATCATGTTGGTGGTCAGAATTAGTATTGCAAGAAGCAAACAAAAGCCCACCTACTATTAATAGTATGTATTTCATATAAATCTTATTATGTTTTGAGATTATGGAATTTAATCCACTGAATGTATTAATGTGTGTGATCGTCTTCATTAGAATGATTTTTTAGGTTCTTAGATTCTTTCTCTTTGAACGTATTTAATGTGTCACTTTGAATGACAAAAACTTCTTGTTTGAGATCTTCATCCGTTTCTTGAAAATGCTCTCCCTCTGGACCGTGTTTATGTCCGTGATTTTCACTTTTATTATTATTGCAGCCTATGCTTCCTAAAAGTATTATGGCTATAATTAACTTTGATAATTTCATATTGATACTCTTCTATAATTTGTGTTTTAATAGTTGTGTTTTGATCAGATGTAGCTGTTTTTCCATATCCAACATAGCATCGTACGCTTCGTAATAAAATGCTAACTCTATATAATATTCTGAGAAAGAAATTTGGCCTTTACTGTATGCCTTGGCTAATAGGTCTTCGCTGTTTAGCACCTTTAATGTTTTACTATATTCATTGTATCTCTCCAGTACAGTCTGGTAAATATTATACTGTGTATCAAATTCACTTCTTAGTGATAGTGTAGTTGTACCAGTACTTGATTGAGCGTGCATATAGTTGGCTTGAGCAGCATTCTTGCGTACTCTATTTCCCCAAATGGGAATGCTCACACCTCCATATATACCAGAAACATTGTCGCCAGCAAAGCCTTGATAATTATACCCAATAGATAGATTCGGGAGCACCTGTTGTTTGGCTAGTTGTATTTTTTGTGCTGCTACCTTCTCTGCTTGTTTGTAGTATTTCATAGTTGAACTCTGTTCTAATAGTTCACTCCAGAGAGAATCTTTACTTGGCAGGAGAACATCTACTGAAAAATCAGTTTGCCCTATTTCAATAGAATCTCCATTGTTCAAATTTCTAAGACCTATCAATGCATTTTGTTTATCTGCTAGGATTTGACGCATAGTATACTGCATTTTCATATAGGCTATTTTTGATTTATTAAGTTCTAATATTCCAATTTGCCCTTTATCAAACCTTGTTTGATTTTGATTGAAAAGTTGTCCTGCTCTATCTAGTCGATTTTGTTCTACTAATTCTCTCTTATTATTTGCTATGATCTCTTGCATATACTTTTTAGCTTCAAGCAGGATCTGCTGTCGCTTTTGTTCATACTCTATCTGTATTTGAGATTGTTGTATAGCAATCAATTTTGACCGAGAAGAATAGACTGAAGGAAACTCCATAGATTGTGAAATTTGCACTTCTGTATATTTCCCAGAAAGGCTGTTTCCATACGGTAAGTAATATGCTCCTAACTCAGGATTTGGCAGAGTATTGGTGCTTTGTAATGCGAATGATTGGCTTTCTATATACTTGTTAAAAGCTTGAAGCTCGCTGTTGTTTTGCTCTACTTTTTGCAGTATTGTTTGTATTGTTTCAGTCTGAGCAAACAGACCGCTGGACAACAAACAGGTGCAAAAAAGCCACGTTGTTTTTAATGTCATTGAAATTATTAATTTGTATAAATTTTTGTGAGGGAGGCTGGTAAACTAGCCCCGAAATAAGCAACCATAGCAGTGACTATAAACAGTATTGTTTACAGCATGATGAATTGCTAAAAATAGTTATACTAGAGCAGGAGGTCCCCGAAGCCGGGTACAGTTGACAAGGATATTATTATAATCCCTTCCATCACAATAATCTGCTGAGCAGACGGATTGCACACGTTGCCTCTCCTGCAAAACAGGAATAATAGAAGGCAAACTAGAGTTTAACTTTTTACCTTTTTTTACACCCTTCTTAGATAATAAGAAAAATGAATAGTGTTGGTCTAATTCGTGAGAATGGTGTTCTGTAAATATTGAAAGAAAACCACTTTCTTTCTCTTGGTCGGAATCGTGATCGTGATTATGAGAATGGTTTGATACATGCTCGTGCTCTATAGATACAGAGTGCGAGTCTTCAGAACTATGTGTATGATGAGAATGCGGAACAACACCATGCAGCAGAGTATATAAAAATACTGCCAAAAGCATCAATGATGGTATTCTAATCCTATATGATCTTTGTTCCAATGGCACAAAGCTAATGCTTTAAATAATTAGATAAAAGAATAGAAAAACACTCAGTCCTCTTTTTATATTACCAGCCTCTTCATAGATTAATACTCAGCAAATATCTTGGTACTAATATCTGCTTTATCAAGTCGATTTTAAACTGCTAACAAGCTAAATCATAACATACCAATAAATCTCCTAAAGCGTTATACATTTGCAATCCAATGAAAAAGCTCTTAGCTATCATAGTTTCCTTTCTATTCTTGCTTCCCTCTGTAGGGTTGCATATAGACCTGAAGCATTGCTGTGGTGGATTAGAGAACATAGGAATAAGTCACCAAGCAGCTGTAGCAGTATCAGAATGCTGTGATATGCAAAAGACTGCATCTTGCGAAAGCACTTTAGAACTAATAGTACCACAACACATAGTAGACATCTCGATAGTTAGCTCTGTAGAGATACCCTCACTTACTACTCTTCATTTACCTTTTCACACTATTCTACCTCTTACTGTATCTACTTGCCACAGCGAGCTTCAGTATGGTGAGACTATTCCAGAGCCACCTTCTCAGGCTGAGCTTCAAGTATTTTTATGTTAGAATTTTAAGAACTTCGGTCTTCTTAAAATTTAAAACAACATAAAAATACAAAAACAATGAAAAACATATTCGCACTAATTGCCATGCTAAGTATATGCATGTATGCAAGTGCACAACACGAACACCATGATATAAAAGGCACAGCCCTATTTAGTAGTGGTGCAGAAACAGAACCATTAGCCGGAGCATTCATTCACTGGCAAGATAATCCAAGTGGAGTCTTTACTAACGCAAAAGGAGAGTTCATCATAGAACATCATCAGAACGCACCGTATCTGATAGCCTCTTTTGCCGCATATACCACAGATACACAATACGTAAGTACCTTAGACTCTACTTTTACATTTATCCTCAAAGAGCAAAATGAACTAGGTACAGCCGTAGTACTCGCTAAAAGAATCACTTATGGCTTAAGTAGACTAAGTCCACGAACCACTGTACTGCTCGGTGAGCGTGAATTTCAAAAGGCAGCTTGCTGCAACTTGTCTGAGAGTTTTGAAAATGCTCCAGCTATAGATGTAAGCTTCAGCGATGCTGTGACAGGTACTAAGCAGATCAAGATGCTAGGACTAGACGGGTTTTATACGCTCATAGGTCGAGAGTATATGCCGAGTGTACGTACGACTAACTCCTATTACGGCCTCAGTCATATCCCCGCTGCATGGGTAGACGCTATACAGATTACCAAAGGTGCAGGTAGCGTAGTAAATGGATACGAGAGTATCGCTGGACAAATTAATATTGAGTTAAAAAAACCATTTGGCAAAGAGAAGTTTCTCCTCGATCAGTTTGTAGGAGGTGGCGGAAGAGTAGAGACCGACTTAATGTATGTAAAGGATATCAACAAGTATGTAGCCACTTCACTACTAGCCAGGTACGGGTATCGTGGAGTGCAAAACGACAGGAACAAAGACGGATTTTTAGACATGCCGCTGAGCAAAGATTTTAAAGTAATGAATCGCTGGCAATTTTATACAGAAAACGGTTTTGAAGGGACAGCAAACGTAAGTTTTCATAAAAACGAACAAGATGCTGGTCAGATAGAGTACTACGAAAATCCAGCTGCAGGATATGGCATAGAGATAGACTCCAAGGTAATCGATGCCTTTGCTAAGGTAGGTAAGAGCATAAAAGGTAAAGAGTTTAGTAGCTTTGGATCTCAGTATAACTTCAATCACAGTGAGATGACCAGCGTATACGGATCATCTACGAAAAGCAAAACCTACGCAGCTAGATCTGATCAAGCGTATGTAAACCTCCTCTACGAGAGTATTATTGGTAACTCTTTTCATCAGTTTCAGACGGGACTTTCTTTCCTGTATGACAATGTAAAAGAAACCTATGATGAATTCCGTTTTGAGCGTGAGGAAGCAGTGCCTGGAGCATTTTTTGAATACACCTACAAGCCAAAGGAAACTTTTAGCTTGGTGGGTGGAATCCGTACAGATTACAACTCTATCTACGGACTATCTATTACTCCAAGATTTCACAGTAAGTACCGATTTAATAAAGACAAAACTGCCATCCGAACATCTGCAGGCATGGGACGAAGAACAAGTAATCCCTTAGCACAAAATCAATTCTTATTTGCCAGCGGGAGAGAATTTAACTTTATCTTCACTGATCCTAATTTAGCGTATGGACTGGAGCAGGAAGTAGCCATCAATTCAGGGATAAGTTTTGAGCATGAGTTTAGATTAGGATACATGCCTGCTACCATCGGAGCAGATTATTTCAACACCACCTTTATGCAAGAAGTGGTGATAGACAGAGAAACTGAAGGTGAAGTGTATTTTTACAATATGAAAAATGGCACACGTGCCAATAGTCTGCAAGCACAGCTAGACCTTGCTCCTGCACGTAGAACCGAGATACGACTGGCCTACAGAATGTTTGATGTACAGAGTACGTACAGAAATCCGAATGGAACAACTAGCATTTTAGCCAAACCATTTATCTCAAGGCACAGAGCATTTATTAATATAACTCAACGCACTAGAAACGACTGGCAGTTTAGCACTACAGCTACATGGTATGGGCCGCAGCGTATCGCAGGTAAATATGAAAGCGTAGTTGATATTAATACTCCAGTGTACTCCCCTAATTTCTTCTTGATAAACGCTCAAGTAAGCAAGACTTTCAAAAAACAGTTTGAAGTATACGTGGGAGCAGAAAACATACTCAACTATACACAAGAAAATCCAATACAAGAAGCAGCTAATCCGTTCACCAAAAATTTTGATGCTGGATTAGTGTATGGACCTATCTTTGGAAGAATGATGTACGGTGGATTCAGATGGAGACTAAAAGGAAAATCGGAGTAATTTAATCTTTGAATGAATAATGACTTTAAAATTAAGTAAATCAATTATTTAATACTTAAAAAAATGGAAAGTAAACAAATAACCATATCAGGCATTTCATGCATGAGCTGCGTGACTAAAATAGAAAAAGCACTCTATAACAACTCGGCCATAGAACGTGTGTCTGTAGATAAGGAGACAGGGATAGCCACTATATCTGGCAAGAGTATTCCGCATACAGATGTACTAACTAGACTAATAGAACAAGCTGGAGCCTATACAGTAGGTGCAACATCTGCTGACCCTAGTGCGTCTAAGGAGAGTAGCCAGAGTTATAAACCATTACTCATTATCCTCCTATATTTGCTAGGAACCACATTACTCCTAGAATACAGTAGTGGAATGTTTCTTATGAAGACGTGGATGGCCAACTTTATGGCTGGCTTCTTCCTCGTGTTTTCGTTCTTTAAAATGTTAGACATAGCAGCATTTGCTAAAGCCTATCAAAGCTATGATATTATAGCTGCTAAGGCAAAATGGTATGGATATGTGTTTCCGTTTATAGAATTAGGATTAGGTATAGCCTACCTCCTATATTCTGACAATGAGCTAACACATCTCATCACAGCTATAGTTATGTTTGTAAGCCTAATAGGGGTAATACAATCGGTGGTACGAAAATCTGAGATAGAGTGTGCTTGTCTCGGGACTGTTTTTAATCTACCGATGAGTTACGTCACCATCATAGAAGATGGAATAATGTTAGTAATGGCACTTTTTATGTACTTTAATTAAAAAAACAAAATGAAGAAACTTATTTATTTAACACTGGGTCTTTTGATCATCGGTTTCACTTCTTGTAAGGATGACGAGCCTATAGAGCCAGGAAAGAAAAACTCTGGAACTGAAGCGTCTTCAGCATCTATGGATTTTACTATAAACCACACTGTAGGTGACCAAGATTTTATAACAGGAACTCAATATATAGTAGGAGATAATGATAAAGCTACCTTTAGCAGATATGCTTACCTATTGGGAAGTTTCTATCTTACTACCCAAGAAGGAACTGAAGTAGTACTGGACAGTCAATACGCACTCATAGAAGCTCACAATGAAATGACGACTTTCAC
>Ga0306865_1000457_pt1 | contig 16132 bp, 13 predicted proteins | sample AntRauTorckE5431_FD_190441 | JGI IMG/M metagenome (GOLD analysis project Ga0306865, IMG submission 190441) | Saline lake microbial communities from Rauer Islands, Antarctica - Metagenome Torckler E5 #431 (v2) (version 2) | ecosystem: Environmental > Aquatic > Non-marine Saline and Alkaline >... | reverse complement strand
AGCTAAAGACAGCCGTTACGAAAAGTCTCAAAATCCTTGCGGCAGCTAAAGACAGCCGTTACGAAAATCTCAATTTATTCGAATTTTGCAGAAATTGTCAAAGAGCCTAAGAAAGAAAGTTTTGTTTGTGAATATTTAAAAGGGATTTGATGGTTTCGGCTATTGAATCCCTTTTAAATATTTGTCGTTTCAAGCCGTTCCCATCGCAGTATTTCGCTAAAGTCAATTACCCGCTTGAGAATTACCTAAAAAAAAAGGGATTACCTTTTAGAGGCAATCCCTAATTAATCAACTAAAAAAACGATTCTTATATATTTCGATTAATAGATTTTTTAGCCTTTTAAAAAGATGAAAAGCGTCTAAAACCTAAAATCTAATAGAGAAGCGGTCTAACTTTTCTCCTATATTTTAATTCAAAAAACCTAAGCTTCTATTGATAAATGCCGACAAATCTGCACCTTTCAACATGCCTTGATTTAATAATGCTAAGTTATATAAATATTTTGCAACTTCGCCCTGTTGGGTTTCATTTCCAGCATTTAACAACTTGCTACTTACAAGCGGATGATTCGAATTAATGACAACGTTGAACATTTCTGGCATATTTCCCATCGTCATTCCTTGCATCACGGACATTTCGCGCATACGACGCATAAACTCAGGCTTGGTAATGATTACAGGTTGATCTTCAGGAGATAAAGCTTCCAGAACAACAGACGCACCTGCCCCTACTTGCCCTTCAAAAACGGTTTTGACCGTATTTTGTTCGGCTTCGCTCAAAACAGATTCCCGAGTTTCGTCTTTTTCAATCAATTTATCCGCCGTACTCGCATCTACACGGGTAAATGACAGCTTATCTACATTGGTTTCTAAATGCTGCATAAAGTGATTATCAATCACCGTATCCGTCTCCAAAACGTCGTAACTGTAAGCCTTTGCCGCTTCGATAAAGCTGTGATGTTCGAGAGGACTATTGGAATAAATACCAATCAAACGGTCATTTTTATCTTTCTGATTGACCCCGATTTTCGCTGTATATTCCTCAATTGTGAAATACTCGTTATCCAAGTTTTTCAATAAAGCGAACTTCATCGCTTTATCATTAAATTTCTCTTCTGAAATCATTCCGTACTTCACCAAAGTACCGATATTATTCCATTTTACTTGATAATCTTCCCGGTCAGTTTTGAATAAATCGTGTAATTTATCTGCTACTTTTCGAGTGATATAATTGCGAATTTGACGCACATTTCTATCACTTTGCAAATAACTACGAGAAACGTTCAACGGAATATCTGGTGAATCAATCACACCGTGCAACAACGTCAAAAACTCTGGTACAATCTCTCTCAAATCATCGGTAACATAGACTTGATTACAGTACAATTGAATTTTGTTACGTTGTAATTCCAATGAATTTTTTAACTCAGGGAAATACAAAATTCCCGTTAAATTAAAAGGATGATCAATATTCAAATGAATCCAAAACAAAGGCGGCTCACCATTCGGATGTAATTCTTTATAGAAATCTTGGTAATCCTCATCGGTCAAATCCACAGGATTTTTCTTCCAAATAGGTTCAGGATTATTGATAATTTCATCATTGAATTTAATTTCAACCGGTAAGAATTTGCAATATTTTTCTAAAAGCTCTTCGATACGTGCTTTTTCCAAAAACTCGCTGCTATCCTCGCTAATGTACAACACAATGTCCGTTCCTCTGCCCGCTTTATCGTTCGCTTCGATGCCATATTCTGGATTACCATCGCAAGACCACGTCACGCCTTCGCTCTCATCTTGATAAGATAAAGTTTTCACTTCCACCTTATCCGCAACCATAAACGCAGAGTAAAAACCCAAACCAAAATGCCCGATAATGCTACTTTCCTCTTTGTATTTTTCCAAAAATTCCGTAGCACTCGAAAACGCAACTTGATTCAAATATTTATTGACTTCCTCTTCCGTCATTCCGATACCTCTATCTCGAATCGTCAAAGTCTTTGCCGCTTCATCAATGATTACTTCGATTGCGGTATCACCAAGTTCACCATTAAAAACGCCTTTTCGAGCTAAAGTTTTCAATTTACTCGTTGCATCGACTGCATTAGAAACTAATTCTCGTAAGAATATTTCTTGGTCAGAATAAAGGAATTTTTTAATAATAGGAAAGATATTTTCCGCTTGCACTGAGATATTTCCTCGTTGCATATTGTCAGTATTTTAATTTATAAATTATTAAATAGTAGAATTTCTATCAATTGTAAGGTTTTCAAACGATATGCCACGCAATTTTTAGGTCTGTAAACCTGTCATTTTGACGGATAAAATAGGAAACGTCGAAAAAACAGCATTTTATTTAAAAATGCCTTTGTAAATGAAAAGTTCAAGGTTTTCTTTAGTTTTTTTTAAGAAAAAATTATGTCACTTTTAACAAAATATAATCACGTTTAAATTAATTATTAATAAGTAAGATAGCGATTTTATGATTAATTACTAACTAATTATATAATACTTTTTTAATAAATTGAAATTTAAACCTTGTCACAAATTAACAATAAATAGGATTTAATGAATTTAATAATTTTCTATCATTGTGCTATCGAAAAAAAGAAACGAATAATTATAAAATACACGTAAAATTATAATGGAAGATCAGCTGACAATCAAAGGAAAAGATATAGAGAACTTAATTACAAAATTCTATTATAAAAATAGACAATTATGTTTTCAAATTATTTTAAATTTAGGTTTATTGGGTAAGGTTTCATACTGCGAATATGACGATTACTTCGCTTACAAGGAAAAATTCAACGAATTACTTGATGCAAAAAATCAAGACCAAAAGATACAAATCCCTTCAGCTTTAGCGGCTTAGAAAGGTAAAATCATCGATTTAAAGTTTTTATGAGAAAGGCAGTGGTAAGGTAAATAAACTTTGGTTTATTTACCTTTTTTTACGTGCATCCTCATTTTGTCACACATAAAATATACGAATGTACTTCTGTGACAAAGCTACGCTCCTAAATAATATTTTTGCACTTTCCCCCTAAAAACCGTGTCAGAGTCACGCTTTCTCTTTGTGTGCTTTCAATCGACTATTAATCTTCCTTCAAGTGTTTGAACCTTTTTCGTCTGCCTGAGCCGTAACGTTTTTGCTCTTTAACCAAAGTATCTCTAAATAGCTTCCCCGTCAAATTACCCATTCCACCTAACAATCCGCCAATCAAACCAGTTAAATAAATCAAATAATTTGACTCAGATAATTGAAATAAATCAGCAATTTTTTCAGACAAAATTGCTCCATTTTGAACGTCCATGAAAGTCGCTAAACCTCCCCAAAGTACTAACATTGCTACAAAACCAGCCAAAAAAGTAATCCAGCCTTTTATTCTAAAAGCAGAACCAACCACAAAAGCGATGATTACAACAGACCACCACGGAAAAAATAGGGTGATGAGATAGCCTAAAACTACTTGCAGTAGGAAGGAAAAAATAAATTTCATAGCTAATTTCATTTTGGTTTGAATAATATAATTCAGGATTTCTCAATCCAATACAAATTAACGAATTTATTTCGTGAATAAGGAAATGAAATATTTTGGGAGGTGTAAATAAAACCTTTATGACAATTTCTAATTATATCATCATAAGGGAACAGGAAACAAATAACCTACCCACTCTAACTTGTTCTTTTTCCTTCTAAAAAACTTAAAAAATAAGTCCATAACATGGCTATGCACTGATTTTTATAAATTCTTTAGAAGAAAAAATAACTTCGTCATAGCGGTTAGGTTATTTATTTCCTATTCCCTAAATGACACGATTATAAATTTTAGATAATCAGATTCTATAAATCTGTTTTTAATTTTATATCTTTTGTCCATAATTTAAGAAAATATGAACTTTATAATTTACGACTTAGAAGCGACCTGTTGGGAAGATAAACGAGGACAAGTTTCGGAAACAATTGAAATTGGTGCAATCAAAATCAATGATTATGCAGAAATAGAAGATACTTTTTCGGAATTTGTAAAGCCCGTTATTCATCCATTTTTGTCGCCTTTTTGTACCAATTTGACCAGTATTACGCAAGTTGATGTGAATAGAGCGGATAAATTTTATGCGGTCATACAGGATTTTCAAGATTGGATAGATATTTTTGATGAAGAATATTTACTCTGCTCATGGGGGAATTTCGACAAAACGCAATTGGTAAAAGATTGTCAATTCCACGATATGGAATGGGAATGGTTGGACGCACACATCAACCTAAAGGCTCAGTATCAAGACATTAAAAAATTATCAAAACCTCGTGGCCTAAAAAAAGCCGTCACACGAGAGGGTTTTGAGTTTGAAGGAACGGCTCACCGAGGTATTAATGATGCGTATAATTTAGCTAAAATATTTGGAAAATTATTCGATGTTTGGCAATATTGAAAATGAATCAAAATATAAACTAAAACCAAAAAAATGCAAAAAATACTTTTTGTCGTAATAATTATTTTCCTTGTCAGTTGCCAATCTTCAAAAGAAAGTAGCAATCAAGAAAGCAGCGGCAATTCGGAAGAAGCGGTGAAAGACCGAGTCGAACAAGCTCAAATCACTCCCGAACTGGCGTATTTATTACCACTTAACGGAAAATATCCTTACGAATCCGAATTATTTGAAACTGACCCTTTAAAAAGTCGCTTAAAAAAACTATTGGGCGATGAAGAATATTTGAATTTCATGGAGCGAATGGGCGTTCAAGTACCGATAGAAGTGAATGGAAATCAGGTGTTTATGGAAGGTTTGAAAGCGCATAGCGGCGGTTCTGATGAAGCTGCGATTTTGGTCGATGTCGAAAAAAATCTTATCTGGGCATTGACTTTTTCTAACGGAAAAAATCTGCAAGTTTATAAAGATGACAGAGATGTCGAAATGCCAAAACGCTTTTTTGATAAGGTCGTTGGGTATTGATTGACGATTGGTGATTAGTGATTGGCTGCGAAGTTTGAATATTGAGTTTCAAATTTTAAAAATTGTTTTTTAAGCAAATATTAAAATTATGAAACAAAATTATTTAAAATACTTACACGACTAATCACTAATTACCAATCACAAAAAACTAAAACTCCTTTTCCAAAGTCTTAATCATTATTCTGTGTTCGCAAGGTGCATTTTCCGAACTTTCCGTTTCTGCGGCACAGTCGCAATCCTCAATTTCACCATTTGCATCAATCCTAAAACTACACGCCTCGCAAGTTTTGGCGGTGCAAGTCGTATAAAGCGTATTATATTCAGAAGCGTGTAATTCGCCACCTTTTCGGAGCAGTTCCATCGCAACTAAAACCGCTTCGCCATCGGATTCCCCTTGAGCAATTAAATAATATGGAGCAGCTTTTTTATATTGTTTAATTTCCACATTATTAATTTTCAAAACTGTGTCAAACCGTTTGGTAACAATACTTTTAGCCAAGCTTTTATTCAATTTTAGCTTATCGTTTTTATCAAATTCCGCTACTTTTTCTGTTTTCGTCGGATCGATATTTTTCTCGACAAAACCATTTTCATCTTTAATCGCCTCTTCGGTTTTAGGCGTACACGCCATCATTCCAATCATTGTAATCCATAATACCACTTGTAGTTTTTTCATTTTTTTGATTTTTAAATTCGTTATTGGTTACCCGTTATTTGTCATTTGTCACTGGTCATTTTCGTGGGTTAGCTTCAATATTGGCGGATTATAAAAGATAAAATTGTTTTCAGCAAAAAAACTAAATAAAACCGTTCCCATAAAATGACGAATGACCAATGATAAATTAAAGAATGACAAAATAACAAATTTTGTTTTATCATTCATCATTTTGTGGATTAGCTTTAATATTCGTAGATTATAAAAGGTAAAATTGTTTTTTAGCGAAAAAACCAAATAAAACCTAATCCGCAAAATGACGAATTACAAATTAAAGAATGATAAATTAGGCTCTTTGATACCGAGTACGCAGTGCAAAAATGAGCAGGTGATTCAAAGTCACTTGCTCACTAACTCGCTGTTTTCAACACTTTCAAAGTCTTATTTAGATATAAACTTATACGATTTGCAGAAATCGTCAAAGAGTCATAGATTAAAGAGTATCCACCAAAACAAACGGTTTCATCATTTTATAAATATTAAGTAACTTGCCCAACGCAAAAACTATTCATCTCGTTTTGAAATTATAATCACTTGGTTTTTAAGTATTTTACAGAAAACAAAAAATATTACTTATGAAAAACATCGTCACAAAATTATTTTTATTCCCCTTATTTTTATTTTGGCTTTCGCCAATAATCGCCCAAAACGTCATCTGGTCAGAAGATTTTAGCGGTGGTGTTATTCCAAATAGCTGGACAAATGTTGATGCTTCTGGGCAATTATCTACGGTTTGGCAATGGGAAACTGGCGGTACTTACTTCCCAGGGCAACCCCCTTTTTCTGCATCAACAGCGGCCAATGGTTTCGTCCTATTCGACTCAGATAATGCAGGAGGTTTAAACAATGATCACGACGTTCGACTAACGACAAATGCGATAAATTGTAGTGGACAAAACGTAGTATTCGCAAAGTTTTCAAACCAATATTGTTTTTTTAATAACATCGCAAAGGCTTATTTAGGCGTAAGTACGAACGGTACAAATTTCACTTATTTTCCAATTTTAACAACCGTTCAAGCAGGTGATTTAACGGCTTCCGAGCAGGTCGAAGAGGTTGATATATCGTCAATTGCAGCGAATCAAGCAACCGTTTATTTACAATTCCGATGGGTCGGAAATTACGAATATACGTGGCGAATCGATGACCTAAAAGTACAAGATGCGATAACGCAACCGTTGGCAAACAATACTGCAATTTCCTATTATTTAATACCAAATGCACACCAAACGCCGTCGGAGCAATTGGATACTTTTTTCTTTCATGCTCAAATAGATAATTTGGGTACGAATGACCAAACCAACGTACAATTGACCGCACAAATAACGGATTTTAACAATCAAATTATTTTTACAGAAACCGTAAATACGGATACTCTTTTGGCGAACACAACGGGAATAGATATTCCTTTCAATACGCATTTTCCCCCCTCTACAAATTTTCAAACTGGCGATTATAGACTAAGCTATATTTTGATACAAGATTCAGCAGATACCGATATTACGGATAACCGAATGGATTTTGACTTTATCATTTCAGATACGACATTTGCGATTGATAACGGAAATTTCAATACGGTTTTTTCGGGGGGAAATAATCCCGTGAATGGGGCAGGGGCATACGGTGTTGCCAATTATTATTATGTTCCGAACGATAGTTCTAAAGCGACTTCAGTGACATTTGCAATCTACAATCCTGCGAATATTATTGGCGAAACGGTGGATATTTTTCTCTACCAAGCCGATGCGAATGGCGACGGTGATTTAGATGAAAACGGTGACGGAATTGTCGATAATAACGATTTTGCAAATCAGATAAAAGGATTTACACAATATACTTTTAACGGGTTTGAAGCTCAAAATCAGTTAATTACCGTTTCTTTGGAGAATTTTAATGCCGTTGGGGAAGAAATTTCCTTAGTCGGACAAGGTAGTTATATCGTAGTTTTGGAGTATTCTGGAACAAATCTGATGCTCATTACCGGAGCAGAAGCAATACCGTTTACGAATCTAAATACGATTGGAATTAATACCATTTCTGATTTTTGGATTTTAGGCGGTTTACCCAATGGAATTTTAGCGGTTTTAAGGTTAAATACTCAAGACTTAGGCGTAGCGACAAAAAATATCTTGGCAGAAACCAGCGTACGAATTTTTCCAAATCCAACTACAGATTTTTTAAATATTATGGTAGATTTGGCAGCTGTTACCAATGATTTACGAATAACATTGACCGATATTACGGGAAAAATTGTACTCCGAGATAATCAATCCAACATTCAACAAAAAACAATTCAATACGATATTAAAAATTTACCAACGGGTATTTATTTTTTAACATTAATCACTGAAAAAGGACAAATCACGAAAAAAGTGCTTATCAAATAAATAATCGAAGTTTGCTACCGCTTTTTTTGCGGTGATAAAGTTATCATTGACAAAAAAAGCATAATTAAAAAAACATGAACATAAAATTACACGATAAAACATTTGAACCGTATTTAGATAAATCAACGATTGAAAAACGGGTTTTGGAAATAAGTGCAGAAATTACGAAAGCGTATGCCGATGAAAAGCCAATATTTTTAGTCGTCCTAAACGGTGCGTTTATTTTTGCATCGGATTTATTAAAACAACTAAATTTCGATTGTGAAATTCATTTTATAAAATTGTCGTCTTACGAAGGTATGAATACGACTGGCGATATTAAAACCGTTATTGGACTGACGGAAAATATTGAAAATAGAACAGTTATTATCATCGAAGATATTATTGATACGGGAAATACTTTGTATCATCTTGTACCTGAACTGAAAAAATCACGTCCAAAAAATATTGCTATTTGTACTTTATTACAAAAAACGGAAGCCTTAACGGTGGATTTAAAAGCAGAATTTATCGGCTTCGAAATTCCCAATCGCTTCGTCGTTGGTTATGGTTTGGATTACGATAATTTAGGTAGAAACTATCCGATGATTTATCAATTAAAAATTTAAATTTTTGATTTCTAAATTGTAACTTTAAGAGTTGTAATTCACACCCTCACTCAAAGCGAGGGTATGAATTCACACGTATATAAAATTATTCATAACCAATTATAAACTCAATTCAATGAGATTTCTATTTTTTGCATTATTCATAACGCTCGGATTCGTAAGTTGTAAATCAACAGAAACCGAAGAACCTCAACAAACGCAGCAAACGCAAGAAACACAAGAAGTTGCTTCTTCGAGAGGGATTTCTACGGCTACTTTTAAGCCCGCACTAAAAGACGTAATTAAAGCGCTGAAAAATCAAGATAAAGCGGCTTTAGATGGTTATATTGATAGTGAAAAAGGCTTATTTTTCATCTTATCAACACAGGGTGCATACAGCGAATGTTTGAATTACGAAGCATCTGCCAAACTATTTGAATACAGTGCAAACGCCAGTGAATACGAAGCGAATCCGCTTAAATATCTATTAGATTATTTGAATAATGTGGATATGTCAGAAATTGAAATTATCGAAAAAGACTTGTTTGGCGTTGAATCATGTAGTTTCCATGAAAAAGGTTTTTTCGTAGATTCTAACGAATCCGACATCAAATTATTGACCGATATTTATCAAATGAATAGCGAACGAGATGGCTTAGGAATAGAAGCAAACGAACTTTTGAAATTAGGTGACGCACAAAAATATGCAGCTAAAACCGTTTATATTAGTGATGGAGAGGTAGCTTATACCTTTTATTTCACAGAAAAAGATGGTCAATGGACGTTGACAATTATGGATATGCGGGATTGTGATACGTAGTTTTACGATTTTTATTTTAAGTCAGAATATGAATCATGATTTTATCAAAAAAAGGCAAATTATTCGAATGGTTCGAATAATTTGCCTTTTTTCGTTTTAGCCTTTTTTTATCAAAAAGTCTTTTATTTTATCAAAAGTTGCCATTTCTTTTTGACTGTAATTTGGTCAGATTCCGCTATTGAATATCAAAACGAATAAGGAAAAATCCAATATTAAGCCATTGATAAAGGGACAAAGTTCCGTAAATATCGCCAGAAACTAATAAAATAATTATCTTGGTATTTTGAAATGTATTAATCACGTAGCACTACGCTTCGGAGTGGTCTATTTTTGCATGTCACTCTGGAGAGTGGTGCTACGTTAGACGAAAACCAATGAAAAAAGCCATTAAACAACACCTAAACAGAGATAAACGCTTAGCAGAACTTATCAAAACCATTGAATTACCTCAATCAAATCCCGATGGCGATGTCTATTTCGCTTTGACTCGTTCCATCGTTTCCCAACAATTATCTACCAAAGCCGCTGCCACGATTTATGGACGTTTTCTCGATTTATTTGATAATCGGTATCCAGATATTGAAACCGTTTTGAATTTCTCAATCGAAGAATTACGTGCCGTCGGACTATCTCGCCAAAAAGCTTCCTACATTCAAAATGTCGCTACTTTTTTTCAACGTAAAGCCGCTGTTGATTGGTTAAAATTAAGCGATGACGAAATTATTGACCAACTCACCGAAATAAAAGGCGTTGGAAAATGGACGGTCGAAATGATTTTAATGTTTACTTTGGAACGTTTAGACGTGTTGCCATTAGGCGATTTAGCGATTAGAAACCGCATGATTCAACTTTATGAAGTCACGATAACTGGTCGAGCATTAAAGCCTGAACTCACGGAAATTGCGGAATCTTGGCGACCTTATCGGAGTGTGGCTTGTCGGTATTTGTGGGCTTGGGGCGATTTGCAGAAATAGGTTTTAAGGGTTAAATATTAGGTATTAGATAACCTACCCTGAAATCGTGATGATTTAATATTTGGCTCTTTGACAATTTCTGCACGTAGCGGCTACTTTAGCTTCCGAAAAGTCTCAAAATCTTTGCGGCAGCTAAAGACAGCCGTTACGAAAATCTCAATTTATTCGAATTTTGCAGAAATTGTCAAAGAGCCTAATATTTAATTAAAAGTGTAAAATAAACCGCCATTATGCCATGAGCCGCAATGACGGTTTATTTTTGATTTCTTTACTGTTAAAAAGCTAAAAATATAGGCTTAAGAATTATCCTGAGCACTTTTACTAATTCATCGAATATACGATATTTTGATGAGTTTTACAACATCACTTTTTCTTTCAGAATTCCATAACACGCCAAAAAAAGACTGCATCGCATCTAACCACAAATGAATAAAACAATAATCCCAAAACATTAATAAAATCGTCAAAATGACGAAAATTTTCAGTTTTTGGATTTCCGTCCACCGTCAGCCGTCTATCGTTAAGCGAGGAATGAGCGACCGTAAAAAATATAAGTATGAAAATAAAAAAATGGCTTGCCATACCAATATTCGTTGGTATCGCAGGGTTAGCAACTATTGCTATGCCGCTAAATGTACAGCGAATTTTGAGTGATGGCTTGAGTAAAGTGTTGATGAATATTCGGAATATTCAAGAAAATCGTCCAGAGGATAAAGTGTATTTACACTCGGATAAACCGATGTACAAACCTGGCGAAACGGTTTGGTTTTCGGTTTATGTGCGAGATGCGGAAACGATGGCGAAATCTACGAAATCGGGGATTGTCAAAGTACAATTGATTAATCCGAAAGGTGGCATTGATAAAGACATAAATATTGTGTCGAAAAATGGGGTTGCGGTCGGTGATTTTGATATTTCGGAATTTGCGGCTGGTGGTATTTATAAATTAAAAACCTTTACGAATTGGCAAAAAAATGAGGTGAATCCTGCCTTTTTTGAAAAAGAAATTACGGTGCAAAAAGTCGTTTTGCCTCGTTTGAAAATGAAAATTGACTTTTTGAAAAAAGCGTATGGAAAAGGTGATGAAGTTGCGTTGGATTTGTCGATTCAAACCAATGAAAATCAACCATTTAGAAATACTGATTTTAATGTAAAAGTATCTTTGGCAGGTAATGAATTATTAATTAGCAAAGGAAAAACCAACGAAAAAGGAACGGCTTTAATTACGTTCAAATTGCCAAATGATTTGGCAACAAATGACGGTTTGGTGAATATTATCATGGATTATCAAGGGCAACCAGAATCTATTTCTCGGTCGATTCCCATTGTTTTGAATAATATTTCGCTGCAATTATTGCCGGAAGGCGGAGATTTAGTCAACGGTTTGAAAGGTCGGGTGGCGTTTCGGGCAGCGAATGAATTTGGCAAACCTGCCGATATTTCGGGTATTGTCTTGAATTCAAAAGGCGAGGAAATAACCACTTTTGAGTCGTTTCATCAAGGAATGGGTGCGTTTGAATTAACACCCAAAAAAGGCGAAAAATATACGGTCAAAATTACAAAACCTACTGGCGTTAAAGCGACTTTTAATGTGCCGAATGCTTTAGAAAAAGGAGCAACTGCAACGGTTTCAAAAGTAACGGAAGATTATATTTATTTAGATATAAAATCGTCAGACGAAACCAAAAAGATGTTTTTGATTTGTCAAATTCGAGGCAAAAAATACTTTGCCATGGATTTTGAAGGCACACATAAATTCACGATTCCGACTGATGAAATGCCAGCTGGCGTTGCTCAAATCACGATTTTTGACGAAAATTCCCAACCGATTGCCGAGCGTTTGACTTTCGTCAATAAACACAAACAACTCAACATTAATATTCAAACGAATAAAGAAAAATATTTGCCCCGTGAAAAGGTCAAAATGACGATAAATGTCACGGACGAAAATGGGAAACCGACTGCGGCTGACTTGTCGTTAAGCGTCGCAGATGACCAATTATTGGCTTTTGCCGATGATAAATCGAGTAATATTTTATCGTGGCTTTTGGTGGAAAGTGAGCTAAAAGAAAAGGTTGAAGAACCGAATTTTTATTTCAATCCAAAAGAAGAAAAAGCGGATAAAGCGTTGGACTATTTGTTAATGACGGCTGGTTGGCGACGTTATACTTGGGCGCAAATCAATCAAGATTATTTGCCACGAGCGAATTATAAAAATGAAGCGGCAATTATCGGTGGTTTTGTTTATAATGCTCACGATTATAATGCTTTAGAAAATATAAACGTTAAAATAATAGGAACAACTATTACGACAAAAACGAATAAACAAGGGTATTATTCCTTTGAAGGAATTGATTTAGCAGAAGCGAAAACGGTTGAAATAGCCGCTGTTGGTTATGAAAATAAAACGTTCACCACTCAACAATATCAAGAAGATAATAAAACGTATTTGATGAATTCTGCCATTTATAAAAAACGAAAAGCAGAGGTGGAAAAACGAAGAAGAGCGGAAGAAAGTGCAAGAAAAGATGCGGTAAAAATAGGTCGTCCGAAAGCGGAAAATGCTTTGCCACCACCAATGATGGAGGTTGAAGATATTATGGAAGAAGATATGGATTTTGAATTATCAGAAGGAATAGAAATCGAACGACCAAGAACTGCTGAACTACTTCCGCCAGAGGCTACATTGAAAGGTAAAGCGGAGGTTATTGAACTTAAAGTGCAAAATGAAGCCGTTTTAGAAAAAAGAGACTTGGATAAAAAAATCGATGTCAATAAACCAATGCCAAAACCGAAGCCGAAGCCAAAACCAAAACCTCGAAGAGAAATCGTAGATGAGGTTTTTCAAGTTGTGGAGCAAATGCCTCGTTTTCCAGGTTGTGAAGAATTATTTTCGGAAGAAGAAAAACAAAAATGTTCGCAAGAAAAACTATTGGAATACATTTATCAAAATTTGCAATATCCAAATTCAGCTCGTGAAAATGGCGTAGAAGGTACAGCAGTGGTGAGTTTTGTGGTGGAAAAAGATGGAACGATTTCAGATGCAAAAATTATTCGGAATCCAGGCGTTGGACTTGGCGAAGAAGCGATGAGATTAGTCAATGATATGAACGTGCTACCGACCAAATGGACGCCTGGTAAACAACGTAATGAAGTGATACGAACACAGTTTAATTTACCAGTTCGTTTTCGCCTGAACGGCGGTATGATTGTAGCGGCAAGTGGTTCATATTACAAAGCCAAAACTTTCCCAACACCAATGTACGCAGGACAAAAAGACCCTAAAATTCGGGACGATTTTCGTAGTACGATTTATTGGAATGGACATATTGAAGTCGGTGCGAATGGTCGGAAAACGATAGAATTTTATGCTTCTGATGCGATTACGTCCTTTAATATTACGGCGGAAGGTATTGGAAATAAAGGAAATGTCGGTAGAACCGAACAGCAATTTTTTACGCAAAAACCATTCAGCCTTGCGGCAAAATTACCAACCGAAATCGTACAAGGCGATGTAATGAATTTGCCTTTGACTTTCGTCAATAATGCTGACGAAACGATAACTGGCGAGTTAAAAATTGACGTTCCAGCAGGTTTGGAAGTCGTTTCGACTTTGCCAAAAACGCTGACTTTAGAAGCGAATAAAGCGATTACGAAGTATTTTAAATTCAAAACTTTATATCCAAGTTCTACGAAACAATTATTAAAAATTGGCTTCAAAGCCAAAGGTTTTCAAGATGCGATAGAAACCGAAATGACGATAGTTTCGCAAGGTTTTCCAGTTTCAAAAGCCTTCGCAGGCAAGAGTTTGACGGAAAGTTTTGAGGTGAATATTGACGATTTGGTGGACGGTTCTTTGGAAGTAGAATTACAAGCTTATCCGAATATTGTGAGCGAAATGTTGACTGGTTTGGAGGCGATGTTGAGAGAGCCGCACGGCTGTTTTGAGCAAACTTCGTCTTCGACTTATCCGAATATTTTGGTCTTGAATTATTTAATTAATACTGGTCAATCGAACCCAGAATTAACAACACGAGCGAAAGATTTAATCGAAAAAGGATACAATCGCTTGATTTCGTTTGAGTCGAAAAGTGGCGGTTTTGAATGGTTTGGTGGCGACCCAGCGCACGAAGGTTTGACAGCTTACGGCTTGATGGAATACGTGGATATGCAATCGGTTTATGATGGCGTAGATGCAGCAATGGTAAAGCGTACAGCGAATTGGTTATTTAGCCGAAGAGATGGAAAAGGCGGTTTTGGACGGAATCCGAGAGCGTTACATTCTTTCGGTTTGACGGACGAAGCAACGATGAGTATTTACATCACTTGGGCATTAACACAGGCAAAGTTTGACGGTTTAAAAATGGAAATCGACTTTGCGTATAATACCGCAATGCAAACCAAAAATCCGTATCAATTGGGCTTGACTGCCAATATGTTATACGAAGTTGGCGAGAAGGCGAGAGCGAAAAAAGTATTGGAACAATTGATGTCGATTCAGTTAGAAAATGGTGCTTGGGAATTTGAAAATAATCATAAATCTGCGCCAGGTTCGAGTGGCGATGCGTTGCGAATCGAAACGGCAGCGTTGGCTTTGACGGCTTTGTTGAAATCCGAAAATCCGCACTTGTTGAGCGTCCGAAAATGTGCCGATTTCTTGCGTAATTCGAGAGGCGGTTATGGCGGTTTTGGAAATACAAATAGTACGGTTTTGGCGTTGCGAGGTTTGTTGGCTTACGCCGAATTTATGAAAAAAACGGACGAAAGCGGCGAAATTGCGATTTTGGTCAATGACGTAGAAGTTGCTCGTCAGGCCTACGCCAAAGGTGCGGAAAAAGTCGTGATTAAAGATTTAGAGAGACACTTGAAAGCCGGAACGCAAACGATTACGGTAAAATTCGTTGACGCCAAAAATGCTTTACCAACGGCTTTAAATGTGAATTACAATTGCAAAACGCCACCAACTTCGGAAACTTGCGCCATCGGTTTGGACGTAAAATTGGTCACTGAGGTTTCGGGACAAACAATCGCCAACGTAAAAATGGGCGAAACTATTCGTTTAACCACAACGATAACCAACAAAACAAAAGAAGGTCAACCGATGACATTGGCGATTGTCGGCATTCCCGCAGGTTTGTCCGCTCAACCGTGGCAATTGAAAGAATTGATTGATAAAAAAGTCGTGGATTTTTACGAAATCATCGGTAACAATGTCGTTTTCTATTATCGCCAAATGAAACCAGAGGAAGTTCGAGTGATTAATTTAGACTTAAAAGCGGATATTCCAGGCAGTTACGAATCGCCAGCTTCTACGGCTTATTTGTATTATACGAATGAGTTGAAAAGTTGGGTCGGTGGGGAGAAAGTGAATATTGAGTAAGTTATTTTGAACCACAGAAGTCACAAAGGGCACAAAAGAGTTTTCACAAAAGAAAAATCAAAAAATACTTTTTTGAAAAGCCTTTTGTAACTTTTGTGGTTCAAAAAATTACCTAACCAAATCCATTTCATAATCAAATTTTGGCACTTCGATTAACATTAAACTTGTTGCCGCTTGGAGTTTATCCCGAGGACTCGGGATTTCTAACGTTAAATTTTCCGGCTCTTTGACAATTTCTGCACGTAGCGGCTACTTTAGCTTCCGAAAAGTCTCAAAATCCTTGCGGCAGCTAAAGACAGCCGTTACGAAA
>Ga0306865_1000456_pt1 | contig 16135 bp, 11 predicted proteins | sample AntRauTorckE5431_FD_190441 | JGI IMG/M metagenome (GOLD analysis project Ga0306865, IMG submission 190441) | Saline lake microbial communities from Rauer Islands, Antarctica - Metagenome Torckler E5 #431 (v2) (version 2) | ecosystem: Environmental > Aquatic > Non-marine Saline and Alkaline >... | reverse complement strand
GAGATAATTGTTACTTTTTGATTGTTAGCACTGTTTAAAGTCAAGGTCTGAAAAGTATATTTCCTATTACTCTGGCACAAAAACGGATAGAAGTCGATTGCTAAAGTAAATTAAAATTTATTCACCTCCGTTCCTTTTGCACACAAAAAAGCCTGTTCATGTGCAATTGCACTCGAACAGGCTTTTAATATTATTACGAAAGTTTTGAACAATAAATGTTATCTAACCCTCTTTACTTTCTCTAACTTCTTTTTTCTCAGTATTAGCTATCTTCTCGAAGTCAGCTAATGTTTGTTTCACTTCAATGATTTCATAAGTTTCAAAAATATCACCGACTTTCACATCGTTGAAGTTTTTGATTTTGACACCACATTCATAACCTGCACCTATTTCTTTCACGTCATCTTTGAAACGTTTCAACGATTCTAACTCTGCTTGTTGTCCTTCTTTCGTTGGATAAACTACGATACCATTACGGATAATCGTTACAAAATTACTACGATTCGCTTTTCCTTCCGTTACATAACAACCTGCAATCGTTCCGACTTTACTAATTTTAAAGACATCACGAACTTCGATTTGTGCGGTAACTTCTTTCTCCTGTTTCGCTTCCAACATTCCTTCCATCGCTGCACGAATTTCATCAATTGCATCGTAGATAACAGAATATAAACGAACATCAACACCTTCTTGCTCTCCCAAACGTCTTGCACTTACTGAAGGACGAACTTGGAAACCAATGATAATCGCATCAGAAGCTGCTGCCAATAAGACATCAGATTCGGTGATTTGACCAACTGCACGGTGAACAATATTAATTTGGATATTTTCAATTGATTGTTTCAATAATGAATCCGACAATGCTTCGATTGAACCATCCACATCACCTTTCACGATTAAATTCAACTGTTGGAAATTACCCAACTTGATACGACGACCTAAATCATCTAACGTTAAACGACGAGTTGCGCGTTGTTGCTGTTCACGATTAAGTTGTGCTCGTTTGTTTGCTAAGTTTTTAGTTTCTTGCTCATTTTCTAAGACTTTGAAACGCTCTCCCGCTTGTGGAGCTCCACTCAAACCTAACACTAAAACAGGTGTAGAAGGTCCTGCTTTTTTCACACGTTGGTTGCGTTCATTGAACATCGCTTTTACTTTACCAGCATGTTCTCCTGCTACAATTGGATCTCCAATTTTTAAAGTACCAGCTTGTACCAACATTTTAGCGACATAACCACGTCCCTTATCCAAAGATGCTTCTAAAATAACACCATTTGCATTCTTGTTAGAATTGGCTTTGATATCTAAAATTTCTGCTTCTAATTGAATTTTTTCAACTAATTCATCAATTCCAGTACCTTTTTTCGCCGAAATGTCTTGAGACTGGTATTTACCACCCCAATCTTCCACTAACAAGTTCATACCTGCTAATTGTTCTTTGATACGTTCAGGGTTTGCACCTTGCTTATCAATCTTATTAATTGCAAAAACGATTGGTACACCAGCCGCTTGAGCGTGACTAATTGCTTCTTTCGTTTGAGGCATCACACTATCATCTGCTGAGATAATAATCACGGCAACATCAGTTACTTTTGCACCCCTGGCACGCATCGCTGTAAATGCTTCGTGACCTGGTGTATCCAAGAAAGTTACTTTTTTATCGCCTACTTTTACTTCATAGGCTCCAATATGCTGTGTAATACCACCTGCTTCACTATCTGCAACATTCGCTTTACGAATATAATCCAGTAAAGAAGTCTTACCATGATCTACGTGACCCATTACGGTTACGATAGCTGCACGAGGACTTAAATCCGCCGGATCGTCGTTAATATCATCATCGTCATCAAGGTCAACTTGTTCCTCTGCTGATATAAATTCAATTTCGTGTCCGTATTCCTCAGCGATTAACTCAATGACTTCTGCATCTAAACGTTGATTGATAGATACAATAATACCTGCATTCATACAGGTCATAATGATATCAGTCGCCCCAATATCCATTAAAGACGCAAACTCAGATACAGAGATGAATTCGGTTACTTGAATGACCTCAGTGCCCTCTTGCTCATCTTTTTTCTCCTGCTGATCTCTTTTTTGATCTCTATTAGACCGTCTTACACGCTGACGTTTACTTTTACCACCTCCGGCAATACGTGCCATTGTAGCCTTGATTTTATCTTGAATTTCCTTTTGAGAAACTTCTTTCGGCTCTTCTCTTTTTATAATCCCTCTTCTTCGGCTACTGCCCACTGAAGTTGAACTTGAAGTTGTACTTGTATTGGTAATAATTTGTTTTTTCGGACGATCCTGTCTTCTTCTTGACGGTCTTGCTTCACCTGGTTTAGCGGTTCCGGTACCAGTCGTTTTCTTAGTTACGTCTTTTTTATCACCTTCTTTCTTGTCGCCAGCAGCAGGAACTACTTTCTTATCTGTTGCTTCCAACGTTGGCGGCTTAACCACTTTCTTACGACGACGTTTACGACGGCGTTTTTCATTAGCGGTATTCTCACCTGCACCTACTTTTTTATCACCTGCCTCTTTACTGACATTAACTTTGTCAGTGGTAGGGGCATTATTACTAGTTTTAGCAGCGGCTCTATCTTTAGCCTCTTCTTCTTTTGATCTTCGTTTTTTCTTAGGTTTCTTAAACTGGTCAAGATTAATTTTACCTTTGATTTTAAGCCCTTTTAGTTGAGGAGCTTCCGCTTTGATAAGTTCCTTTTGAGGAGTTTCAATCATTATTTCTGGTGTTAAACCCTCTGTAATTACTATAGCAGGAGTAGGTATTTCTACTTTATCTGGTGTAGAAGATTGGACTGACTCTACAGGTTTTTGTAAAGTCTTGGGTTTATTTTGTCGTTTGCCTTGAGGCTTACCTTGATTTTGAGGTTTACCTTCTTCTTTAGCTTTTTCTTGTGGTTGCGGTTTACCTTCCGCCTTAGGACGAGGTTTTCTATTGACTTGATCCAAGTCAATTTTCCCTACAACATTTATTCTTTTCCTTGCGGCCTCTAATTCCGCTTGTTTTTTAAGCTCTGCCGCCTCTTTTTCCGCTTTGGCAAGGCGAGTTTTTTCCGCTACTTCTTCTTTACGAAGGCGTTCTAACTCTTTTTGGACCCGTTCTTCCTCCTCTCGTACCTTACGAGTCTCCTCTTCTTTACGGACACGAGCTTCCCCTTCCCGTCTTTTACGTTCTTTTTCCTGCTCCTCTTTCTTCTCGGTTTCTTTGATTCGAGTACCGATAGTTAACTGGTCAGCTTGAGACTTGATAGCGATTGACTTTTGAAAATCACGCACAAGTATATCATAGGCTTCATCAGAAACCTGAGCTCTTGGACTATTTTCAACCTCGATACCTTGCTTCTGCAAATGTTCGACGAGTGTACTAATCCCCACATTCAAATCTTTCGCTACCTTAATTAAACGTTTTGCCATATATTCTTTAACAAATTCAAACAAAATAAAGAGGTTATCATATTGGCAACTCCCTCTTAATTTTAGATTTATAGTATTTCTAAAATACCTTTTAATATACTTTATGAATGAATAATATAGACCCTTTAACCAAAACTTGTAGAGAATCATTCCATTCAATATAGGATTACAATGACAAATTTACACATAATCCTCTAATATCAATTGTTTACCAATGTTTATTGTTGAAATAAACATTTTATTGCTATATATTTTTATAAAGTTGAAGTATTTATTACAATATAATCAACTAAAACTTGCACACTATTTTACACTTCTTCTGTTGTCTCTGCTGCTGCCGTCTCTATTGTTTTTGCCACAGTTTCTGCTGTCGCTGTTGCTACTTCTTTTTTTACCGTTACTCTGGTTGCTGTCGTTTCTGTAGTTTCCTCATTATCGCCATCGAACTCTGTTTTGAAGATTTGTAAAATCTCTAAAACCATCTCCTCTTCTAATTCAGTACGACGTATCAAGAAGTCAGGTGTCAATTTTAATACACTTTTCGCTGTATCACAACCTACTTTCTTCAACTCATCAATCATCCAACCTTCGATTTCATCTCTGAACTCGTCCAAATCAATATCGTCTTCTGTTTTATCAGAATTACGGAATACATCAATTTCGTAACCGGTTAATTTACTCGCTAATTTAATATTGATACCACCTTTTCCAATCGCCAAAGAAACTTGATCTGCCTCTAAATAAACCGCTGCACGTTTATTTTCCTCGTCCAACTCTGTACGAGTCACCGTTGCAGGCGTTAAAGCCCTTGAAATTAATAAACTATCGTTGTTTGTAAAGTTGATAATATCAATATTTTCATTCTTTAATTCCCGTACAATACCGTGAATACGAGAACCTTTCATACCGACACAAGCACCTACGGGATCAATTCTATCATCGTAAGACTCTACCGCCACTTTTGCACGAACGCCAGGATTACGAACAATACGTTGCACCGTAATCAAACCATCTTCGATTTCTGGAACTTCTTGCTCTAACAATTTCTCCAAAAACATATTGTCCGTCCTCGAAAGAATTACACGAGGCGTATTGTTTTTCATATCTACGCGCTTAATTACCGCACGGATCATATCGCCTTTGCGGAAATAATCGCCTTTAATCGTTTCCGTTCTTGGCAAAAGTATTTCGTTTCCAGTCACATCATCAATCACCAAAATTTCACGTTTCAGAATCTGATGCACCTCACCCAAAACTACTTCACCAACTCGCTCACTATATTTACGATAAATCTCATCTTTCTCTAACTCCAAAATACGAGAGATTAAAGTCTGACGAGCTGCTTGAATCGCACGACGACCAAAATCAAGCATTTCTATCTTCTCATAACATTCCTCACCAATCTCATAATCATTCTCGATATTCAAAGCCTCAGAGATACCAACCTGCGTACGATCGTCTTCGATCGCATTATCTGCCATGATTTCACGTACTCTCCAAATCTCCAAATCGCCTTTTTCCGTATTAACAATAACATCGAAGTTATCATCGCTACCGTATTTTTTGCGAATCAGCGTTCTAAAAACATCCTCAAGCACCCGAACCATTGTTGGACGGTCGATGCTTTTCATATCCTTAAATTCAGAAAAACTCTGTACTAAATTCATATCTATATTATTGAAAATCTGAATCGAAATATATTACAACTCAAATCAATGTTATTTTTTTTAAAATTTAATCCTCACAACTGTTTTTTGGATATTCTCCCAAAGAATTGGTACTTCGACCATTTCCTTGCGTTTCTTTTTGCCTTCTTTAATCGTTACCTCTTTCTCCAAAACAATTCCTTCCTCATTTACTATTTTCAATTCGCCTTCCTCACTTCCTTTTTCTGTAAAGGAAACCTTGACAACTCTACCAATGTTTTTAACATATTGACGCTTAAAAACGAACGGCTTAGTGATACCAGGAGAAGAAACATCTAAAATGTACTTCTCGCCCAGCCAATCATTTTCATCAATATGATTCTGCAAATAGCGATTTAACTTTGCACATTGACCGATTGTCAACGTCGTATCACTATCAACAAAAACTTCCAATTTTTTGTTGGCAGGATTGAATTTTATTTCTACCAAAAAGAAATCTTGAAACTCAACATCCTGAAACTTCTCAAGTAATAATTGCTCTATTTGTTCTTCCACTATTTTCTTGTAATTATTTGAAATATCATGATTGAATTATGGGCAAATAAAAGAGGGACAATCAATTGTCCCTCTTTGTACTTTCCACAAATCAACCGCAAAAATAAGTATTTTTTACCACATTACCCATTATATTTAATTTTTTAGTCGATTATCCTATTTCTATCGCTTTGATTTTTAGGCATTTGGAATAGGTTACCGTTTTTTTTATAAAAAAACTATTCAATTATCCGATATTGCAAACAAAGTATTTTTACAATCACAAATTTTCCAACTTTTATTTTATGAAAATTCAATTACGAATTACCGCTTTTTTAGCAATATTTTTTTCAATTTATCTCATCGGTTGCGAAACAAAAACAACTGAAAATCAACAACAAACGCAAACGTCAATCGAACCAACTTTGGACGAAAAAATTGGGCAAATGCTCATGATTGGTTTTCGAGGCGCAGCATTATCCGACGACAATCACATTGTCAAAGATATTAAAAACCTAAATATCGGCGGTGTTGTATTATACGATTTTGATTTGTTTTCCAATGGTGAAACACAACGAAATATCGCTTCGCCAGACCAAGTGAAATCACTTTGTTCAGCTCTGCAAGCATTGAATAGCAACAAATTATTAATTTCTATTGATCAAGAAGGTGGACGAGTCAACCGCTTGAAAACCACTTACGGTTTCCCAAAAGTTGGTGTTTCCGCACAATATTTAGGCACGTTGAACAACTTAGATTCAACTCGATATTATGCCAATTTGACTGCCAATTTATTAAAAAACTTAGGTATTAATTTTAATTATGCACCAGTTGTCGATTTGAATGTCAACCCAAAATCACCAGCTATCGGAGCGATTGAGCGGAGTTATTCTGACGATTCAAAAATCGTGACGGAACAAGCTACGGCTGTCTTAGATATTTATAAAAAATACGGCATTATTGGTTGTTTAAAACACTTCCCAGGTCACGGTTCTGCGGCAGCAGATTCACATTTAGGTATCACGGATATTACCAAAACGTGGCAAGCATCGGAATTGATTCCGTACCAAAACTTGATTGAAAGCGGCAAAGTAGAAATGATAATGACCGCTCACGTTTACAATGATAATTTGGATACTTTCCCGGCGACACTTTCCAAAAAAATCATGCACGATATTTTGAGAGAGCAACTCGGTTGGCAAGGCATTATCATCTCAGACGATATGCACATGGGAGCGATTGCCCAACATTATGGTTTAGAAATTGCCATCGAAAAGGCGATAAATGCAGGTGTTGATATTTTGATGTTTTCCAATAATTCACGAGATTTTTACGATGCCGAAGCCGCTTCAAAAGCGATTGCCACCATCAAAAAACTCCTAAACGAAGGTAAAATTACAACAGCTCAAATTGAAAAATCGTATCAAAAAATCATAAAATTAAAGGCAGAAATGTAGGGATTCAAACCTAAAAAACGGCATTTCTAAGTTTTTAAAAACTCGGAAATACCGTTTTAATATAAAACAAATACTATTTTTTCTGAAACAAATTGATATATTTATTTGAGCTTATGTATATTTGTATGAGTTCAAAAGAGTAATAAAATACTGAAATAATGAAAGGGGAAATTATACTTTACCAAACAGAAAATGGCAGTACTAAAATCGAAGTTATTTTAGATAACGAAACCGTTTGGCTAAATCAATATCAAATAGAAGAATTATTTCAAACTGATAGAACCTCAGTACTTCGGCACATTAAAAATATCTACAAAACGGGTGAGTTAGAGGAAGCCATAACCTGTGCAAAAATTGCACAAGTTCGGAAAGAAGGAAATAGAAACGTTAAAAGAGACATATTATACTATAACCTTGATATTATTATTTCAGTTGGCTATCGAGTAAATTCTCATCGAGGAACACAGTTCAGAATTTGGGCAACACAGCAACTAAAAGAGTTTTTAATCAAAGGTTTTATCTTAGATGATGAACGATTAAAGTCCGTTAATCAGATGAATTATTTTGATGAACTTTTGGATAGAATCCGTGATATTCGAAGTTCCGAAAAGGTCTTCTATCAGAAGGTCAAAGATATTTATACTACCAGTATTGATTATGAAGCAAATACGGAATTAAGTCAAGCGTTTTATGCAACCGTTCAAAATAAATTACATTGGGCAGTTCATCAACATACCGCAGCCGAATTGATAAAGAACAGAGTGAATGCTGACCAACAAAATATGGGACTAAAAACATGGAAAGGCGAAAAAATCAGAAAATCAGATATAACGGTTGCTAAAAACTACCTTTCAGAAGATGAACTTAAACAATTGAATTTACTCGTTGAACAATATTTGGCTTTTGCAGAAATGCAAGCACAAGCAAAAAAGCCAATGTATATGAAAGATTGGATAAAAAAACTCAATGATATTTTAACCATTAATGATAGAGAAATTTTAGAACACGCAGGAAAAGTGAAAAAGAAAATTGCCAACGAAATAGCTACCATGGAATATGAAAAATATAAGCAACAAAGGCAATCAGCCGCTAAAATCGAAAGTATAAAAAACCTCGAAAATGAAATTAAATCATTTGGTAATAAGAAAAGTTAAGTGAACCATAAAAACGGCATTCCCAAGCACCCAAAAACTCGAAAATGCCGTTTCAAAACAATCAATTCCAACAAAAAAATCGGGCTTTCGCCCCACAATACCTAAAATCACCGCCTCACCATAATCCCCAAAGCCTCCAGACGTTGCGGACTATCCTCAAGAGCGATTTTCGCCACCTCTTGAAAATCTGACATCCAGTCATCTAAGGCTTCGAGAGCCGTATCTCGGTCGAGACTTGCCTGTTGTGCCTCTCCGATTTCTATTTTTTGTGCCGCCTCGGCAGTTTCCAACTCCCCTAACTTCGTTTGCACCTCGCTAAGGTTGGCATCGGTCACTTTAAAACGAGCCAGTCCATCTTTGATAGCCGTATTATTCACCGCCGCATTATAAAAAGTCGTGACCTGACCTTTCCAGCCGTCATACGTCCGCAGTCTATCCCCGACAAGGTCTAAAGCAATCAGCGTATTCGGTTCTCGCTTGAAAGTCACCCTTGCCAACTTTAGATGTTTGCTATAAATCGCCTCAATTGCAGCCCGAATCGTGTCCCGTGTTGAGGTCGCTGCCCGCTGTTCGATGTATTCCTGCTGTTGTTGCGTATGTAAGACTTTGAAAGACTCCAAAAGCGTTTTGCCTTCGTTTAGCGTAGCGATATCATAACCGAAAGCATCCAAAGCCGTGTTAATATCGGCATTATTGAGGGCATTATTAATCGCACTGTTTGCGAATTCGATTTTTTTGGTAATCGGTAAAGCGGATTGATACATGTTTAATTTTTTTAAATGAAAATAAATGATTTTTTTAAAAAAACATATACTATTTTTTAGTTTTTTGGTTTCAATTTCACTTAATTCTTTTTCAAAATAGCTACAATATCTTTCCTAAGCGCGGCAGTACGATTTTTAGGCGCGGCAGTATGACTTTTAAGCGCGGCAGTACGATTTTTAGGTGCGGCAGTACGACTTTTAAGTGCGGCAGTACGATTTTTAAGCGCGGCAGTATGACTTTTAAGTGCGGCAGTATAATTTTTAGGTGCGGCAGTACGATTTTTAAGCGCGGCAGTATGACTTTTAAGTGCGGCAGTATGATTTTTAGGCGCGGCAGTACGATTTTTAGGTGCGGCAATGTCTTTTCTGCATGGTCGTACAATATTTTTTGCAAATATTAATAATATCCCTTTTCTTTAAGCGTGAAATTGATATGCTTATTATTATTCAAAATTTTATTTTAGTATTTTCCTTTGTAATTAAAACTATACGTTATAACTTGAACCACTAACGGTTTATTCCTTATTTTCCCCCTAAACTATGCTAAAAAATATACAATATCCAGAGAGTAGAGAGTATCGAACGGGTACAAAATTCGAACCTTATCAATTTTATCTTGAATCACTTCTTAATAGTAATTCAGCAGACTTATTATTGGGTTATTTTAGTTCATCGGCAATTAATGTACTTTCTCTTGGTTTTGCCTATTTTCTTTACAATGGTGGAACGATGAGATTAATAATTAATCATGTTGTTAGCAATAAAGACTCCTTTATTCTACAAGAGGCAAATTCAGATTATGTTACCGATTATTCAAGTCATTTAGAAGATTTTGATTTGTTGAAAGTAACATTAGATGATTACGGGCAACACTTTTTCAAGTGTTTAGCTTGGCTAATTTCAAATAAGAAAATTGAGATAATTATCATTAAACCTAAAAAGGGTCGGGGAATAGCTCATTATAAATCTGGCGTTTTTAGAGATAATAACGAGCAAGTTAAATTCAAGGCTTCTTGCAATTTTACCGCTTCGGGTTTATTAGTAAACTTAGAAGAGTTGGATATTAAATTGTCTTGGGATGGGGAACGGGAACGAATTTCTATTAAAGAGCAAGATCAATATTTTAATAATATAATTGAAAAGAAATTTGATGAGGTTCAATATGTAGATTATACGAATCTTGTCATTAATGATATTCAAGATAAGTTTGACGGATTTTCATTAGAATCATTGATTGCCGAAAGTAAAATGTTAAGAGATAAGAAAAATATTAATCTAAGTGATGATTGTAAGGCAAAAATAGACGCAATTGAAAATACTTTTTTAGAAGATGATACCAAACCTAAATTTCCTTACAAAGAAGGGCCTCGTGACTATCAAATAGAAGCCTATCAAAATTGGATAAAGAATAATAAAAAAGGAATTTTCGCTATGGCAACAGGTACAGGTAAAACGATCACCGCTTTGAATTGCTTATTGAATGAATACGAACAAAGCAATACATATCAGTCTGTTATCATAGTGCCTACACTTGCATTGGTTAGTCAATGGGAAAAAGAATGTCAGAAATTTAATTTTAATAATATTATTAAAGTCAATTCTAAAGAAAAGTGGTCTGATGAGATTGCAATAATCAATACGATTAATCAATTTAAAGAAACTTCATTTATCATTATCATTACTTATGCTTCTTTTTATAGAAAGAAGTTTCAAACTTATTTTAAAAGGTTTTCTGAAAGTACATTAATTATAGCCGATGAAGTACATAACTTAGGTACGTCTCAACTATTGAAAATATTACCTGATATTCATCTTCAAAAAAGAATAGGTTTATCTGCTACACCAAATAGATATTATGATGATAGTGGAAATAAAAAAATTGAAGCCTTTTTCGATGATAAATATCCTTATACCTACCGATTCACAATGAAACAAGCTATGGATAACAACTGGCTTTGTAGCTATTCTTATCACCCTCATCTTGTAGAATTGGATAGAGAAGAGTTGGAAGCATACATAAAAATATCACTTCAATTAATGAAGTATTTTGATTCTGAAACACTTTCTTATAAAAAATCAGAAGAGGTAGAAAAACTTCTAATGATTCGTAAACGGATTATTCATAAAGCAAAAAATAAATTAGGTGTATTCAATAAAATACTAAAAGAGGAATTTAAAAAACGAGGTAATTTAAACTATACCTTGATTTATGTTCCCGAAGGAATAAATCCTAATTACACGGCAATTGATGACTATGAAGAGGATGAGGAAGATATTAAATTGATTGATGATTATACTCGAATAGTAAGTAATATTGATTTTGGTATTTATGTAAAGCAGTACACCGCAGTAACAAAAAATAGAGAAAAACTAATCGATGATTTTCAAAGAGGAAAGGTTAATGTTTTAACCTCAATGAAATGTTTAGATGAAGGTGTTGATGTACCTCGTTCCGAATTAGCTATTTTTTGTGCAAGTACGGGAAATCCCCGTCAGTTTATACAACGAAGAGGTAGGGTACTGAGACAGCATAAGGATAAAACACACGCAGTTATACACGATTTAGTCGTAATTCCTGCTTTAGGTCATGATGAAAAGACCTATAATATGGAAAGGAGTTTAGTTAAAAAAGAATTAGAAAGAGTTATAGATTTCGCTTCTTTAGCATTAAATGATATGGAAACATATTATGAATTAGAGGAAGTTCTAAATCTTTATAATCTTAATCTTTATGAAAAAAATGATTAGCAATGGCAAGAAAAGATGATATTTTAAAGAGTTTATTAGACCATGAGATATTCGAAGGGAAGTATAATATTTCAAAAGGTGAGTTACCGAATACAGTTGACAATGCTCAGTCGTCAAGAGAAGCAATTATTAAGGCTATTGCTATGATAATTGATGATAAAGAAGGAAGATTATCATCATCATCTTCTACAGACAAAGAATTGTATAAAAGAATTAATCAATACCTAAATGAAGCTGCGATATGATTATAAAAGAAATTATAATAGAAAATTTTCTATGTTATTATGGTAAAAAAAAGTTTGTTCTTGCAGATGGCTTAAATATTATATTAGGTGAAAATGGAGAAGGAAAAACAAAATTTTATGAAGCCTTAGAATGGCTTTTAAATGGAAATATTAGTAACCTTAAAAGTCTGATTTCCGCTAAAAGAATCTATGAGTTACAAACTGATGAATTCTTTGAAGTAAGTGTTTCAATGCTTGTAGAACAAAAAGGTAACAATAAATTTGTTCGTAGACATTTTAGAGTAGAGAAAAAAGATGGATTAGATTCTGTTTATGGTTTATCAATTGAGGGTATCGAAAGTAATAGTAAAGGAGAACGAGAAAGCGTAGATGGTGAAAAGTTATTAGAATATATTTTTCCTGCAAAATTCCGTAAATATTCAATGTTTAAAGGGGAGTCTGATTTAGATATCTTTCGAGAAACAGAGACTTTAAAAAACTTAATAGCAACGTTCTCTTTTGCTCGACACTACGAAAAATATACTGAAACAGTTGACTATCTGGAAGATGCTACGGAGAAAGCTATCCAAAAAGATAGTCGTAGAAATAAAGATCAGGAAAAGAAATATATTCTATTAAAGACTGATATAGATTCTGATTTAAGAGATTTAAGGGATTTGAAGATAAAATTGGAGTTCTCCAATAAAAATAAAGAAGGAAGTGAAAAAGGATTAAATAACCTTGAAGATAATATTAAGAACGCAGAAGACCTGAAGGTTGTCAATAAGCGACTGAAAGAGCTTAATAATAAAATTCGACAAACTGAAGTGCGTATAGATGAAAATTATACAAAGGATTTATTAGATGAAAATTGGATTTTAATCCATTTTGAACCATTTTTTAATGAGTTTACGGACAAACTTAAAAAAGTTGGTAAATTTAAAAGAAAACTACAAAAGGAGTATGATATTGAGTTGGGTAAAAAACTTCAAAAAAGGGAAACTACTGCACTCTTACTAAAAGAGTTTACACCACTACCTCTTGACACACCGTCAAAAGAACTAATGGAAGAAATGCTTGAAGAAGAGCATTGTAAAGTGTGTAACAGACCTGCTTTGAAAGATACAGAACCTTACAGGTTTATGATGCAGAGGTTAGAAGACTTTTTGAAATCACAATTACCTAAAGAGAGTGAAAAAGATGAACTTCTATATCAGAGTAATTATTTAAGACGAATTAACGGAATTCAACAAGGTCAAGAAAGTAATTTATATCAATTACAAAAAATTCAATCTGAAATCCAAGATAAAATTGAATTTAATAATGCAAGAAAAAATGATTTAAAAAACTTGAAAAATAAGTTGGAAGAGGAAGAGGAGGATAAAATTAAAATTCTTGGCGTATCAAACTTATCTGAAGTTGATTTAATGAATAATATGCGAAATTTTAGAGAATGGCAAGAAACTACCCGATACGAATCTTCTAATATAGAAAGGTATAAATTCGAAATTCAAAAATTAGAAGAAATAATTAATACTAGTAAAGTGGCTCTCGACGAAATTAATAGAGAATCATCTAATAAGTTTTTGATTAAAACTCAGGATATTATTAGAGATATTGCTAAAATATTCAAGGAAACCGAAAAACGAAAATTTGACGAGTTCTTAAAGTTATTAGAAGAAAAAACGAATCAAATATTTTCTAAAATCAATATTGAGGCTTTTACAGGAATAGTAAGATTAAGGTTGAGTTCAAGTAAAGAAGTTATGGTTTCATTAGAAGAAGAAAATGGTAAACCATTTTCAAGTCCAAACCAATCTTTAGAAACTTCAAAACACTTATCAATTCTTTTTGCAATATCTGAATTGACTAAAGAAAATAATGATGAAAGTTATCCAATGATGTTTGATGCTCCGACATCATCTTTTGGAGAAACTAAAACTGCACAATTTTTTAATTTGCTAAATGAAACACCAGGACAAAAGATACTTCTAATCAAAGACTTTATCATTAAAAACGAATCTAATAACTTAATTATTAAAGATGAATTTAAGAATATTAGAAAAGATAAAGCAATTTGGGTTAGATTAGAACGTCCTTTTGATCGTGTAAAACTTCACACTATTGATTCACAAGTAATAAATTTATAGTAAAATGGGTGATAATTTATTTGATATATGGGCATCAAGAGTTCCTCAATATGATGAAAGGTTTCGAGATACGCTCTTCAAATCTAAAGCGGCTAAAGGCTCCAAAGACGAGGAGTCAATAGAAAGTCTTGGTAAACATTTTAGCCGACAATATGAATTGTACATATATGCTTTCTTTTTAGGATTGTATAATAATGAGTTTACAGAAATTCCGAAAGACGCTAAAAAAGCAAACTTTAGCCATCATATTCAATATTGGGGAAGTAAAAATAGTGTTGGTAGAAGTTCATTTACTGAACTACAAGAATATATGTTTGTAGCCTTAGTCTCTAAAACCGACGTTGATTTTATTTCATTAGAAAAAGGTGAAATTGATGTAAAAAAAGCAGTAAAACAACTTATTCATACAATGGAATCTTATACAAATGGTGGGCTTATTTTATTAGAAGAAAAGGGAGAGGAGAATCCAAATTACCATTTGACCTCTACTGCTTTTTTAGATTTGATAGTTCAATCTAAGTCTAAATAAAACAAGCAGCACAACCAACAGCCTCTTCCTCATCTAAAATATCGGTGAGGAAAGGGGATTTTGTATTTGCTTTGTTCCTGTTCATTCTTTTTAAATGTTCTCTTTTAATTGCTTCAACTCTTTCGGGTTTCATCAAATCCGTTAGCGGTTCGTCTTGAATCCAGTTATAGCCTTCTTTTTCGTAATCTATCGCTAATTGAAATAGTTGCGGATGTTGTTCTAAGAGCCAAACCCATTCTATTTTTTGTTGGAAAAAGCAGAAATAACAACCAGAACGACTCCGAGCATAATAGCCGATTTGTCCATCAACGGTATATTCTATTTTTTCGTAATAAGATGGCACACCGACACCGCTTTCGCCCAACAAATCAAAAATATCTTGACGAATCAAATTATCGTCATTATCCAAAACAGGATAAGCATCGACTTTTGATAAAGGATAATTCGTAGATTTTAAAAATTTAAAAATAACTCTGTTGAATGCTTTGGTGTCCAAATCCATCAACATTTGCAACTTTTTATCTTGCGGAAAGCTAATGGAAAGCGGCTCGTTTGCAATTTCTACTGTGCGGTCGAGTTTGTGCGGCGTCGCTTCTTGTGCATAAAACTCGGCTAATTTTGACCGATTGTTATTACTCAACGCTTTCGTAATCACATCAACACTCCAAAGATTTTTCCGAAAAGGGAAGATAGATTGAATATTTGATTTGGTCGAAATATACCCCTCTCTATCCTCATCGCCTCTAATACCAACATAAGAAACCGTCGGCCTATCACCTACCCAGTCTTCAAAGGGTTTGAGTTTCATTTCTTTGGTACACCAGCGAGAAAAATGTGAGGGTAAATAATTCCCTTTTATCGTTAAAAGGTGGTCAAAAGGATTGGTTAAACTTTGTTCTGCTGCTCTTAATTTGATAATTTCCTTGCCTAAATAACCTTCTAATTTTTCAATTAAATCATAGGTTTCTTTCAATTCTTTTCCTGTATCGCAGGTATAATAGTCAATATCCAGATTTGGATATTTATTTTTCATATAAATCGCCAAAGCTGCACTATCCTTTCCACCCGAAATCCCTAATACGTGCCTTACTTTATTTTGATTCTCCATTAATATTATCTTCTAATAACTTGATTAAAACTTTTTGAATGATTTTAGAATCAGAACCGTTTAAGGTCTGCTTTAGTTTTCCTTCTAAGCTATCTGCAACTTTAGATTGTTCTTTTGATAAAATAACCTTGTGTTTTAAAGGTTGCTTATTGAAACTTGTAATTTCAATTTGAAAAGCAGTTTCGTCTGTTTCCTCAAAATCTAAGTTAGCGATTTCCAATAAATTATCCAATTCTCTTAATGACTGTTTGATTTTGTCATGTAAAATAAATTCCTCGTCATCATTAATTTTATCCAAAGATTTACCGACCAGAGCCGATGCAATTGAACTAAAATATTTCTCAGGCAAATCAAACTCACTGAATAATCTCGCTTTGAAAATC
>Ga0306865_1000454_pt1 | contig 16146 bp, 16 predicted proteins | sample AntRauTorckE5431_FD_190441 | JGI IMG/M metagenome (GOLD analysis project Ga0306865, IMG submission 190441) | Saline lake microbial communities from Rauer Islands, Antarctica - Metagenome Torckler E5 #431 (v2) (version 2) | ecosystem: Environmental > Aquatic > Non-marine Saline and Alkaline >... | reverse complement strand
CATGTTCCTTTTTAGGACACCACCAATCAGTCACGTCAGGGGTCAGCGGGGAGAAATTGGAGTGAAAATGGAGATCCTAATTTAGATCTGGAGTGAAAATGGAGATTCCTATCTTGCTTTGAATGCCTCAGTAATGCAGCATCTCATGAGCACGCGCGTCGTTGCTATCGTCCTTGGGATGTTAGACATGGCAACTTCTGCCTTTTGGAATAATCATACCGCAGACATATTGTTACTTGAGGAGCACACGATGATCGCAAATGCTTCTTTTCCCAAAGATCGTGCGTTGGACCAGACCGCATCTCTGCAAAGTGCTTCAGCGCTGAACGACCTTCCCTTCTCAATGATTACACCAAGTAGGGAACACGAGGCTTTGGCGCACCGTGAACTGCGGGGCTTGGAGTCGAGCTATAACTGTGGATGGGAGACTGCTGACGAGTGCGGTTGGTACTCGATCGACACTGACCAAGCAGTCTGGAAGCGGGGACAAGGGAAAACGGGCCCGCAGGCCTATGGCCCTTCAAGCGCAGCCGATGGCAGTTTTTTTATCTACAGCGAATGTGCACTCAAAAATGGCAAAACGTTCACCTACCAATTGAACTTAGGTTCGCGACTCAGCATCTCTAGTGTTAGTTTCCAGTACTTCTTATACGGCAGAGGCTTCCAAGATGTGCAATTTCTGTATTCTACCGATAGCGTGTCGTGGACTTCAATTTGGCAAAAGACTGCACAAACTCAGTCAAGCCAGGCTGATTCGTGGTTGAGTGCCACTCTTGATGTCAGCGGCAGTTATCCACAATACTTTCGTTTTTCCAATGCTCAACCATCCGTGAAAGGGGGAACTAAAGACGAACGTGACGCTGCATTTGATACATTCTCATTGCAGTATAGTCCGTCATTAGTGCCAACCTCTGCTCTTACTACTGGGCCAACTCTGGAGCCGGTTGTCTTTTCTACAAACCAGCCTACTTTTTTGCTAACACCATCTCTAGTTCCAGCACCGACTGTAAAACCGACTCTCGTTCCCTCTCCTTTCCCCACTACTGTTCCTTCAGAAATTCCTTCGACAACCCCATTACCGCTAACGAGCATCTTGCCCACTCAAAGACCCTCCGCGCTTCCTTCGGTGCCACTGTCATCATTTCCAAGCTTTCTGCCGACTCAGATGCCAACAATGCTTCCTTCGCCTCATCCATCGTCACTACCAAGCTCCTTGCCATTCATGCTCCCTTCAAGAAGCCCATCTCTGCTGCCGTCAGCATTACCAAGCTCCTTGCCATCCATGCTCCCTTCAGGAAGCCCATCTGATTTGCCGTCAGCATTACCAAGCTCCTTGCCATCCATGCTCCCTTCAGGAAGCCCATCTGATTTGCCGTCAGCATTACCAAGCTCCTTGCCATCCATGCTCCCTTCAGAAAGCCCATCTCCGCTGCCTTCCTCTGTTCCAACGCCTATGACAACTCTTTCATCACACCCGATGCAGTTGCCCTCCGCGCTTCCCTCAGCACTTCCATCTTTACTGCCTTCTTCTGCTCCAAGTACATTGCCGAGTCAAGTGCCGCATGTGCTTCCTTCCGCGATTCCTTCGTCCATACCAAGCTCATTGCCGTCATCTTCGCCTTCGCCTTTACCTTCGTCGTATCCAACACCTATTCCGAGCCCATTGCCTAGTCAGCTGCCTTCTGCATCACCTTCGGCTGTTCCCTCGTTCGTACCAAGCTCATTGCCGTCATCTTCGCCTTCGCCTTTACCTTCGTCGCATCCAACACCTATTCCGAGCCCATTGCCTAGTCAGCTGCCTTCTGCATCACCTTCGGCTGTTCCTTCGTCTATACCAAGCTCATTGCCGTCATCTTCGCCTTCGCCATTACCTTCGTCGTATCCAACACCTATTCCGAGCCCCTTGCCTAGTCAGCTGCCGTCTGCGCCTCCTTCTGCGCTTCCTTCGTCTATACCAAGCCATTTGCCATCATCTTCGCCCTTGCCTTTACCTTCGTCGTATCCAACACCTATTCCGAGCCCATTGCCTAGTCAGCTGCCTTCTGCATCACCTTCGGCTGTTCCCTCGTTCGTACCAAGCTCATTGCCGTCATCTTCGCCTTCGCCTTTACCTTCGTCGCATCCAACACCTATTCCGAGCCCCTTGCCTAGTCAGCTGCCGTCTGCGCCTCCTTCTGCGCTTCCTTCGTCTATACCAAGCTCATTGCCGTCATCTTCGCCCTCGCCATTACCTTCGTCGTATCCAACACCTATTCCGAGCCCCTTGCCTAGTCAGCTGCCTTCTGCATTACCTTCGGCTCTTCCGTCGCAGATTCCGAGTTTGATACCGACTTTAGTCCCATCACCAATCCCTTCAATACTACCAACAACGATTCCAAGCTCCTTGCCAACGCTACAACCCACGCCGCTGCCATCATCAGTACCCACGCCGCCGCCAACATCTTCTCCAACACCCAAGCCGTCTCCGGTCCCGACTCCAATTCCTTCCTCCAATCCAAGTCCTGTGCCAACTCTTCAGCCTTCTCCAGGCCCATCCGCCTCTCCAACTCCCATTCCAAGTCTTGTGCCAACTCCTCAGCCCACTCCAGGCCCATCCCTGGCACCCACTTCATTACCGAGTCCTGTGCCAACACTTCAACCTACGCAATATCCATCTCCCTCCCCAACTCCCATTCCAAGTCCTGTGCCAACTCTTCAGCCCACTCCAGGCCCATCCTCCTCTCCAACTCCCATTCCGAGTCCTGCGCCAACTCCTCCGCCCACTCCAGGCCCATCCCCCTCTCCAACTCCCATTCCGAGTCATGTGCCAACTCTTCAGCCCACTCCAGGCCCATCCCCCTCTCCAACTCCCATTCCAAGTCCTGTGCCAACACTTCAACCTACGCAATATCCATCTCCCTCCCCAACTCCCATTCCGAGTCCTGTGCCAACTCTTCAACCAACTCCAGGCCCATCCCCCTCTCCAACTCCCATTCCAAGTCCTGTGCCAACTCCTCAGCCTTCTCCAGGCCCATCCTCCTCTCCAACTCCCATTCCGAGTCCTGTGCCAACTCTTCAACCAACTCCAGGCCCATCCCCCTCTCCAACTCCCATTCCAAGTCCTGTGCCAACACTTCAACCTTCTCCAGGCCCATCCTCCTCTCCAACTCCCATTCCAAGTCCTGCGCCAACTCTTCAGCCTTCTCCAAGCCCATCCTCCTCTCCAACTCCCATTCCGAGTCCTGTGCCAACTCTTCAGCCTTCTCCAAGCCCATCCCCCTCTCCAACTCCCATTCCCACACCTGCGCCAACTCTTCAGCCTTCTCCAGTTCCTTCGTTAGCGCCTACACCGCCTCCTACTCCGGTGCCGACTTTACAACCAACCTCAGTGCCTACGCTGGAGCCTACTCCGCCTCCAACTCCCATTCCCACACCTGTGCCCTCACCGCAACCCACGCCTCTGCCCTCTCCAATACCCACGCTGCCACCAACCTTTCTACCAACACTTCTTCCCACTCTAGCGCCTTCAACGGTCCCTACTCTCATGCCTAGCCCTGTGCCAACACTTGTGCCCACGCCAGCACCTTCACCAATCCCTAGTCGCATGCCTAGCCCGGTGCCAACTCTTCTGCCCACGCCAGCGCCTTCCCCACTGCCTACCACCTATGATACGGTGGCGATGAGAGTGTTGATGGTCGCTGATGTTTCAAGTACTGGCGACATTACCGAGGGTATTCTCGCGCAAGCCCTGGTTGGTAAGTTGGCTGGTGCTGACGCTTCATCTTCTTCAACGATCCGTAACTTACAAGTGACAGTTGTAGGCATCGGAAGTAGCAGTACCTCTGGTAGCGGCAATAGTGACGGACCTGCCAGTATCGATGATGGTAGTAGTGCCAATTTTGGCACCTTAAGCAACGTCCAAGGCATCATCAGCAAAGTGCATAGAGACAAAATGCCTAGCACGATAAATTCACTCCCGCTAATAGAAGGAGCGGAGCTGAAATTGTCTCAGCTGCTTCCCGCACAGTCTCAACCAAAAACACGCCTTGATAGTACTACAGAAGTTCAGCATTCTTTTCGGGTGCTGGCTGACACTGTGCGAGTGAATGTAACATTTGACGTGATTGGCTCTCTATCGAGCCTCGGTTACCAAAATGCCAACGGTTTTCAGGTATCTATTCTTTATCGTTTGTCTTTTTGCCTCTGCTTGAAGTCATGCAGTTGAGAATCGTCCACCCGTACAAGCTCTCTTTCACACGTGTACCTCTGACTGCATGTGCATGCACGCAAGCCTGCAACTGAAAGTTACGGATTTATCACTCGCATATTTTGCCTCAACAGGCAGCTCTGGCGGCTGATTTGTCCGAAGCACTGGCAGACAACTCCCTCACGGAAAGTTTTCAGCTCGCTTGCGAATGCACTGGAACAGCCACATCAATAAGTGTTTCTAGTCTGCGCACCTACCCTACGCTCTTTCCTACCGCACAACCTTCACCTCTTCCTTCAGCCATTCCTACAATTCTGCCCACGCCCGTGCCGTCGCCCGTGCCCACACCGCTGCCATCGTCCGTGCCAACCAGTATACCCTCTTCGAGCCCCACCCGTCTGCGCTGTCTCCCGGGCACCTTCACCGAGGAGACAGATTTCGACTGCAATTTCGGTGACGGTATTTGCGGGTTTGCGAACACAGGTAACAGCGAATGGGTTGAAGGCAGTAGTGTGAACTCTGGGAGCAGCAGTGGTGTTATTGCAGGGCCGTCAGAGGACCACACCTCTGGATCCGGCTCTTATGTATACGCTCCAGCTGTCTCACACTCCGCTTTCAATCAAACGTTTGTGCTTGAGGCCTCTCTCGGCACTAGCACGGGGTCGCTGTCGTTTTACTACCACCTCATTGGCTGCGCCAACTCCAGGCTCACTCTTTTTACCCAAGAAGCATCTGGTGTTTGGACAGAAAAGTGGTTTGTAGCAGGTGTCAGCAGCAGCAATAGCGACAATTCTTGGCGGTTAGTGGAACTGGCATTGGAACCCACTGAGCTTGGGTTGAAATTTGTCGCATTCACGTCTATAAATTCTTCTCAAAGTTGTGCAGCGGCACTTGACGATGTGTACGTGAAAAAGCTCTGCACTTTATGCCCCAAAGGCCAATACCAAGCCAGCATCGGCTCCTTTGCATGTTTGCCATGCGTAAATGGCTCGTATTGCGAAACTGAGGGCCTTGCCGCTGTGACAGGCTTGTGTGCGGCGGGACAATATTCTGGGTACGTGTGTGAAGCTTATCATTCGGGGCAGTCTATAGTGTTTGCCATAGAATCGTCAGCTTCTTTTTGTTTCTCACAATATTATTCGACTACGACCTTCGTCGTAAACATTTTTGGCCTCCTCTTTTCTTTGCAAATCGTACCATGTGGTTATCTTCTACCGACCTTCAGCTCGTTTTATTACACTTTCTTCTACAGCCACGGTCAAACCTCGTGCACATTATGTGCGCTGGGAAAGTACCAGCCAAGCACTGGGCGGAGTAGCTGCATCGACTGCGAAGCGGGTAAATACGTGGCATCGACCGGTAGTATAGCGGAAACGGCGTGCACGAGCTGCGATGCTGGGCGCTTTAAAGATGTTGGCAGTAACAGTTGCACGCTGTGTGCAGCAGGACAATACCAAACATCCACAGGCTCAACAGAATGTATAAGCTGCTCCCCAGGCAGATACTACGACTCGGAGGGCGCTATATCGTGCACTGAGTGCGCTGCAGGTATGATCGTACAATGCATGGCAGGATGCTCTGGGGTATGTGTTGGTAGCACTATTTGAGTCTTTATATCGTACTACTTAACTGTAGTACTTTGCTTGACTCGATCCGTATAATTAAATGCGCATGTTTTCGTTCTTCGTAGGCACCATTGCCAATCAAACAGGCGCAACTGAATGTATTTTTTGCGATTCTGGGCGTTATCAGCCGTCGTTAGGAAAAGTCGAATGGTATTTGGCTTCCTCAACATTCATTCATTTCTCCCACCCCTCATCGCTATATGCAGTACAATTTTTCCATCAATTTTGTCTCATTCTCCATGCCAGTCTCTACAAACCGCAGGAATTTAAAACCATTGAACCATTCTCTCTAGTGCGTAATATTAATCTTCCTTGGTGTTGTATTTATTCTACAGCCTCAAATGTGTCTCGGGAAAATTTAGTACGGCTGAGCGGTTTGATTGCGTGCAGTGCGAAGCCGGTAATTCTTGAAATACATTTGATTTTTCATCTTTTTATTTTATACGCACATGAATTTATCTGATGATCGATTGATTTCGAATGCATGTCACAGGAACGTACGTCAAAAACGACGAAATTTGTACGTTGTGCCCACTGGGTACATATGCGCCCACAGCTGCTACTTCAGCCGGTTGTTCCGTGTGTTTGAAAGGGTTCAGCACTTCTGGTACACTCTCTTTATTCCGTTCGACATATACGAGACGATTTCGATTTTTGACTTCAGTTGTTATTTCTCGCACATCTTGAGAGCTATTTTCAGGGTGCTTTCGTATGTACATTACTGTTAAGTCCCAATCATGTGTATGTCCAGGCGTACCGGAGGGTGCCATTACGTGCGCGCCTTGCGATGCGGGCTATTATAGCGAGGGCTACGCAGTCAACTGCACTGCTTGCGACGCCGGTTACTACAGCGGCAACGCTGCTTACCTTTGTAATGAATGCCCTGCGGGTACTTATAATGCGGCGAGGGGTCAGGGCGTTTGCGCTTCATGCTCAGGCGAAACTTATTCCCGAGCGAAGTCGACTACCTGTGAGCTTTGCGTGAAACAGTAAGCAGATGTTTGCACTTGAACGAAGCATCTTCCATGCCACTACGTCCTGTAAGGCCAATATCTCTATGACGTCCCATTCTCTTTGCTTCTTGAATTTGCTGTAGTTACTTCTATTCCGAGCTTGGAACCTGTTTGGCATGCCCTCGCGGTACGATTTGTGATGCTGATGGTGGCTCAACTCAAGAAAGGTTGATGCTTGATGGGGGATACTGGCGCATTCATTCGAAGAGCACAGAGATATACCCATGTCCTTTGCCAGATGCGTGCATAGGTGGTTTGAATTTCAGCACAGACTCAAATTATTTGTATAATGGAGCTGGGTATTGCAAAGATGGGTACTATGGCCCCTTGTGCGGAGTATGTGCGAACGACGCATCAGGACCTAACGATGACTACTACTTCAGCCCAGATACTCGAACCTGCAAGACCTGCTTAGATTTAGAAGACCCTTTTGAGGCCTTAATCAATTCTCCTACGCTCATCGCATCAGCATGCATTATGTTAGCCGTCCTTTATTTCTTGTTCAGATTTTTATTTTGCACCAATACTGCCGAACTGGACTCGAAGGTAAAGGACTTAAAAAGTTTAATTGATGAAGACAGTCAAAATTATGATGCAATAAACCTCAATTGATGCTTCGTTTTACGTCGCGTAGGTGAGTACGGTGCGCAAAGTTGAAGGCGTAACTGAACGAGGTGTTCGAGGATTCAATGGCAAAACGCAACTCAAATGCCTCATGAGTTTTGGTCAAGTGACTGCCAATATTGGATTTACATGCTCAGTGACTTTTCCACCGATATTTGAGAAAATATTGAATGTGTTCGCCGTGCTCAACATGGACTTTCTTCCAGCTCTTGGTCTGGCCTGCCGTAAGTTGTCTTTGAAAAAAATACGAATCTGAACAATCCAGAATGGTGTCGTTGATCAACTTACGCAATCAGCTCCTCGTATTGTTCGTGATTCTTTGTTGCTGAACAGGCTTCCCTGGCTTCGACTATATGAACAAGATGATGCTTATAACGCTTAGCCCACTAATAGCGCTCTCAGCACTGGGTGCAATGTATAGTGTTATTTCCATCCGCGCCAGAATGAACAATAAAGCAGATCCACGAGGCGCAACAATCATTTATATCTTTTTGTTCTTCACTTTTCTCATTCTCGTCCAGTGCAGTTCGACGGTGTTTGATTTTTTTCAGTGTAAGATATTTCCAGAGGCGCTTAACGAGCGTGGCAAAATCGAAGAAAAGCGGTATTTGAACAGAGATTACTCTGTGGATTGCAATAGTGCACGTTACAATTGGTTTGTGCCTTATGGGCTTATCATGATCGCGGTAAGGAATGAACTGCTCTCCTTTTTTACTTACTCTGATTTACTCTTTATATGTCTTGTAGATATATCCGGTTGGAATCCCGTCAATGTACTATACTCTTGTAACGAAGTACAGCCATATCCTCTCGGATAAAGCAGCATTGGAGATGGAAGCTGCATACAACTATCCACATGTTGGGCACGTACTTTTCCTTGTCGAGGTAGATCGAATATTATTGTAATGATTTTACTTCTTGAGTTCCAATCGACATGCACTTTTTTTACGCTCAAATTATTTGTTCTCTTTTACATGCGGTAGGCATACAAGCCGGAATATTACTGGTTTGAGGTGCTGGAATGTGCCCGACGCTTGATGCTTGCGTCCGTGATTGGGATTGTTAATCCGGGCACAGCAGCCAGTGCAATCTTGGGAATCCTGGTGTGCTACTGTTTCTGTCATGTGTTTGAAAAACGGCCCTTCAAAGACGACGATGACAACGACCTTGGCATTGTGCTCGCCTGGAGCCTCACCTTGTTTTTCCTGAGTGCTATTTGCATCAAAGCAGACTTGACGCAAGACAGTGGAGACGAACAAGAAATATTCGGCGCTGCCCTAGTGGTCATCTTGGCTACTGGGCCAGCTCTGATTGTGTTGCAAACGTTGAGTGCTGTTGTGCAATGCCTCTTCTGTAGGATGAATAGAAGCAAGAATTCTTTAGATGACAGTGATGATGACGAGAAGGTCAGCACTCTGAAAAGCCGGCGAAGACAGGCGCCAATTGGTTTGTACAAACAAATGAACCGAATGCGGGGTAGCATGTCCGCTGATGTGGATCTGGAAGAAGGGCCTGGTATAGGTCGGCAGCTGCCGAGACTTCTCGTGGAGGACCGTAATCGTGGAATGGAGCTTGAAGACCTGCCAAGGAATGTGTCTAAAATTAGGGAAAGTAAACTTGGCAATAGCCGGAGGGAGGAGTTGCGGCTGGAAGACATGCGTGGAGTGATGAGCCGCGACCGACGAACGAGCAGGAGAAGCAAGGATAGAATTAGCTTCAGTGGCGACAGCAAAAAGGATCTAGAAGCTTGTCGTAGTAGTTTCACTGACTTTGACCTCGATGGCTCGATAAGTGGAGGCTATAACGGTATATCGCTAGACTCTGGATATGTATCCTGTACAAGAAGAAAATCTTTTACTGTAGAGGATCTAGAGGCGATTTTGATTCCGGACGTTGAAAAACTATCACTGCGACAGCGTGTTGCGGTACGCAAAGCAACGTTCAGCGTCAATGAAACTGACACAGAACAAATGGGTGGCAACTTTAGGACGCGATTAGCATTGCGCCAAATGTTATTGCCAAAACGAAATATGAAACACTCGACCAAGATGCCTCCACGGCCCAGATGGCAGGCGAAAGCCGAAGAAGAAGATGGAGAGGATTGGGGGCCAATGCCATCGTCACGATCTAGAAGCAGGGAAATTGAGTGTAGCATTAGTTTCGAAGAATATGAGCCGGAAGTTCACTACGAAGAGAGCTTATACGAAGAATCACGAATCAAAGCCAAATACCACCAAATGTTGGAGTTGCACAGAGTGGATGAGTTGGACCGCGCCCTATTCAAAGAACTCATCAAGATTCTTCTCAAAGAAGACAAGTCAGTTAAGAGCCTGCCGTCAGATCAAGATCTAGACTGGGTGTTTGAAGTCGCAGATGCTGATCAAAGCGGACTGTTGGATGAGGACGAATTTGTGGCGCTTTATAAATTGGCCAGCGCTGGACACGTGAAGGGAGTGGGCAAAAAGAATGCTTCGAAAAAGGAAAACTTCAAAAAGTCGTTTGATGCAGCAGGTCTTCCGGCTCGATTGCCAATCCCGCGTCGTGCGTCAGCATTCGCGAGATCTGTGGACGATGTGACGCACAAAAAGGGGACAGTCCAGGATTTCTTAGCATCGATCAAAATGGGCGCATTCTGGCCTGAATTCGAGAAGCGAGGCCACACCATGTTTTGTGACTTCATGGACTCTAGAGATTTTAGTGATGACGTACTTCAAGAAATGGGCATGAGCAAAGTAACAATTCAATTCTTTCGCCGTCTTTTAGTACATGGTGCTGTTCAGATCTATCTCAAAGCAAATGGTGCTTCTGATGGAAGTGTTTTCTCGGACATCGAAGTAAGAGCCATCTATCAGGAGATGCTAAAGTCATGTGCGATAGAGGAGCTGGATATTAGCCAGTTCAAAGATTTCATCAAGTCTTTGTTGAAAACAAGCGCCAGGGGTACCATGCCATCGGACCAAGACCTCGAGCAGGCATTCAAGGTCGCAGACGCCAACAATAGCAATGCTATTGACGAAGATGAAGCTTTAGCTGTCTATAAAATGGCGTGTGCTGGAAAGGTCAATGGATTGAGCAAAGCAAATTTATTCTCGTCGAAAAAGGTGGATTTCAAGAAGTCGTTGAAAACGTCAGGCTTTTCCAAGCAATTGAAGAAAAATCCACGGCAGAAATCTTTCCGGGCTTCGAAAGAGGCTCCAAGTTATGAGAGTGGTTCCGTCCCGGTGAGTACACTGAAATGCCATGACTTGACTAACAGTACACTGCTTTTCTGCTAACATACACTACAACAACAGCTCACTATACCCACACTGGAGTCTATACTATGACTTGATAGTTTGCATTTTGCTGCACATTCTATTCTTTTATTCTTATCATTAGGCATTTTTGGCGACGATCAAAATGGATGCCTTCTGGCCCGAGTTTGAGAAGCGTGGTTATGACTCCATTGATGACTTCACTGATCCAAAGAATTTCACGGAAGATGAGCTTAAAGAAATGGGTATGAAGAAAAGCAAAATCCAATATTTTCGTCGTCTTTTGGGGACAAAAGCCGTTCGTAATTACCTTATCGTAGCCCAAGGTCCGCTGAGTGATGATGAAATTGCCAATTCTACCGCGCCTGGAGTAACCCCGTCCTCAATCGATGCCAACAGTTCAATACATGCACCAATTGATGGCATTCCTGTAAATGATTATTCCCATGCGATGGAGATAATCTCAACAGCCGGTCAAAGCACTTATGATCAGTCAGAGGATGTCGCACTTTTAGAAGAGCGCAAATCCGCCAACATGGTGCTGCGAGATAACTTGCACGAATTCCTGGTAAGCTGTAATTTAGATAAGTTCGAAAGTACTTTAATTGACCAGGGACTTTGTAACTTGGCCTCTCTCGACCACGAAGAGCTAGCTACGAACGATGCACTTGCTACGTGTGGTCTAAGCGCTCTTGAAATGCGCAAATTGCGCATCTTCCTCTCGAAGTACAAAAACATGAACCCTGCAGCATTTGATCTTCCTGAGAGCGGCGCTGAGATTCCAAGTGATAGAAAATTGGCATCTGTACTGGCAGTCGGCGATACCATCACATGGGAAGGCAGCGATAGAGAACTACCTGCTGGTACTAGGGGCAAGATCGTACTAATCCATCATGAAGATGGCGACGCCGAATGTATCTTTGAAACTGCTACGGGTCCAAAGACCTTCACCTTCGCGTTGACGCGCCTCAACCGCGTCTTGACGGTTGGCGATTTCGTCACATGGATGAGTTCCGACGATGAATTGCCGGATGGTACCGTTGGTAAAATCGTGCAGGTCTACTACGAAGATGGTGATGCTGAATGCCTTTTCGAAACTGAAGCCGGCCCCAAGATCTTCACTTTGATGCTGTCACGTCTCAACAGAATCGTCAATGTGAATATTACGTTGGCAGCTGGTGATTCCGTAACGTGGCAAGGTAGCGATGAAGAGTTGCCAGAAGGCACGTTGGGCAAGGTCGTGGAGGTGCACCATGAGAACGGTGACGCCGAATGTATCTTTGAAACTGCTGCGGGACCAAAGATCTTCACCTTTTCGCTCACGCGCCTTAACCGAATTGAACCTCCGAAGGACGGTATGTCAGGGCCTTTAAAGATCGATCCAGTCTTAATCAAGAGTAAATATACAGAAATGATGATGTCGAAAGGGCTTGCCGAGCTTGGCAAAGCTGCTTTCAGAGAACTCGTCAAGAAGCTGCTCAAAGAAAATTTTCAACAATTTGAGGAGGCCAAATGGCCTGAAGACAAGGACTTAGATGCAGCCTTCGAAGCAACGGTTCAGAAGAAGAGTGGAGGGATCAGTGGCACGGAATTTTTAGGCTTGTTTCAAGTCGTCATTCAAGGAGATGTCAAAGGTTTGGGTAAACTAAAACTGTTTTCAAAGAATAAGAGGGCGTCGTTTAAGAGCACGTTTCAGACAGTAGTTGCAGCTAACACTCTGCGCGAGCAGCATGGAGCAGCAAATACCCTAATTAAATGGCGCAAGCATGTTGTAGCTCTTCGAGCTGCTCGGGCACTGGAGGAAATGCGCTCGTTCTTGGAACGGTGTAAGCTCCAATTTCTCGTCGAAGCTCTAAAAGCTCACGGGATTGCAAGCATGGCTGACCTGCAAGAGCCGGATCTGGCTTCGGACGAGGCTTTGATGGAATGTATGAGTAAGCTTGAGCTGCGGCGGCTGCGCGTGTTCTTGGCGAAACGTATTGGTTTCACAGTGTTTTCGCCAGCTAGTGCGCGAATCTCCAGCGAAAATGCTACTTTACGAGCTTCTTCGGATATGATAGCTACATCTGATCTGATGCCCACAACACCAAAGCGAGGCATGGTGGCTGGTTTGTTTGGAGATGTAGATAGACGTTCTCTTCAGCGCTTTTCTCTGGCCGCTGAGGAGGGTGCTGTCTTAGTCTCTCCTGAATCGATGCCAGTTGCACCTAAAAGAGGTATGATTGCTGACTCGTTTGGAGATGTGGACAGAGCTTCTCTCCAGAGAAATTCTTTCGACGCTGAAGTCTAAATGGCGAACTGAGGAATCTTATCAATCAGTCAAGTGAATTCCTGAAAAATATCAGTTCTGAAACTAGAGGAAAAGTTACAAGTCCTTCGACTAATTTCAAGAAGCGCGGATGAAACTTTGAACTCGAACTAATACAAACCCAAATGGCACAGAAGCCAATGCTGCGGGCTGAAGTGGGAATGCGCGTGCGTTGCGCACACAAAGCAAGTGCGGAATGATTCAGGAGGGAGAGGGGCATTGGCCAAATTCCTCGGAAAATTTGGCGATATATTTGTGGGTGTCGCGCACTCCGCAGAACAATAAAGAGGAACGCACGCGAGCAAAGAAGCTCGTGACATGCGGAACACGAGGTCCACTAGGCAGAGGCCAAAGTGTGCCTTTCAGTGCGCAAGGCGCCTATTGTTCTGCCCCTGAGCCTTGAAGAGGCTTGACGGGACAGGAACTCCTTCCTCGTCCGCGGAGTGGCAGTGAATAGAAAAGCCCCCCCTCAAAAATACAAACAACAACATGCAAGCGGGCCGCTTGTGGCCTAGCGGCCCCTCCCTATCATAGAGCTAAACACATGTCGTCTAGTCTGGTCTAGTAAATACTCTCCCAAAAACAAAGAAGGGCAAGTACACAGCAGTCACAGAGGCACATAAAAAATACACTTGAGCTGCACATGCGCTAGCAAATTCGATTCCGAAGGCCAATTAAGGCTCCAACTGGCGCCTTTCCTCCGAACAAGTCGGCGGGGCTGAGTGCTCGATCATGCGTCACGTTTCCAGGTCCACGAGGCAATTCCCTGGACTATTTTTGCCCCAGCAGGGCATCAACCCAATGTTTTTCTCAGGCGCCGTCGGGCGCCAGCCGATCTCAGCATCGCCTGTCCTCTTTCTTGCTAACGAAGGATGGATCACGTGGCTGCAATGCAGTAGGCTGTGCGAACACGAATAGTCACAGGCCTACGAACACCAGGAGTAGCTTCTACGCTCCAGAAGCAGTACTTAGCGAGGTCGAACAAAGATTCGATTGTTATCCGGCTCAGACTATCTGAGTTTGGTGGGGAACCCATGTATCTTCCATCAAACGCCACGGACGTCGTGGTCGTCCTCCAGCGTTTTTCGAAACCCTCGCAAGGCCCTCCACCTTGAGAGCAAGTCGACTGCGTGTACCCCGAAGAGTGCAGGTTCCGCGCTAGTGATCGGCAAGATCGTGCTGACAATGCTTTGTTGGTGATATAAACTTGTTAATACTTGTCTCAGTGGCTTCTTTTCAAAATGGTTATTCCACCAAACCGATACATCCCTCAGTTCATCCGTAAAAGAGTTATTATTTGACAGCTAATAATTAGCAGCTAAAGGGGGAGGGAGTGGGGGGATTTCTGATAATTTCCTCTTTATCGGCCATGGCATACTCAAATCGAATCGGTGTTGTATGCTTAGGTGGCCTCGCAAAATCTAAGTTTAGCCTTAGCCTGGAATTTCAAATCTATTCGTTAGACCCAAATTCACTAGTGCAGCCGACCTTATATGAATTTTCTGCGCAAGAAAAGCGCAAATATTTAAGGATTTATTATCCAACAAGCAAGGCAAAGACAAAAATCCACTAAATGTAAATAACTGCACGAGCAGATGTTCACTCAGATTCTTAGAATTCGCGTGCTAGCCTTATTAATTCCCGCAAAAAATATTCGTGGTGTAGTAACGGCGTATAATTGAAGTGTTTGATTTCATTTTTTTACTACATACCTGCACATATCAAGGTCAATTTCGCCGCAAAATGGTCTTATTGGTAAGGTACGACTCACAAAATATCGGGGAAAATGAGCAAGCAACATTTTTAGGTGGATTAACGGGTTTACGCACGTGCGATAGACCACCAAGCGCAGCTTGAGAAGGCGCACTGAATAAACATGTTTTCGTGAGCACCTTAGACGTGAACCTTTTTGGCCCCTTTACAGGGGGGTTTCATCACTTCATGGGAGGTATTTTCACAACAGGGATGGGGTAAAATCCTTCCTGTCGCGCTCCTGGAAGACAAGATTTTACCGCAGAAAAGCCTCGCCCTGGCCTAAAAATATCTTCGAGGTGACGTAGATAATGGAAAATCCGGCCCGTTCGACAATCTGCCGCCACGGAAAAATCCCTCTTCTCCTCATCTACACGAAAAGACAACAATTTCCACTTGGCAATGCGACGTACGAACGCCAGATATAAAGTCCTCATAGCCCCTCTGGTGTATTTATAGCAAGATGCCTCGTGGACCTGGAAACGTGACGCATGATCGAGCACTCAGCCCCGCCGACTTGTTCGGAGGAAAGGCGCCAGTTGGAGCCATAATTGGCCTTCGGGAGCGAATTCGCTAGCGCATTTGCAGCTCAAGTGTATTCTTTATGTGCCTCTGTGACTGCTATGTACTTGCCTTTCTTTGTTTTTGGAAGAGTATTCACTAGACCAGACTAGACGACATGTGTTTAGCTCTATGATAGGGAGGGGCCGCTAGGCCACAAGCGGCCCGCTTGCATGTTGACGATTTACAAAACCTTACCTCCCTGTTAAAAAATTATAGGATACTTGACCTACACATGTTCATATCTCCGGCTACTTTGCACACATGACAACAAAAATTAGAGCAAATTAAAGGCCAAGGTCCCACATGTAGAAAACTCGCAAAAAGATGAATCAACGGAGTGCGGCATATGGCATATGCCGCGTCGTCATGAGCACGTTTTGAGCCTCCAAGGCCCTTTCCCTCCATAGGACACCATCCCCCAGTATCAAGTGGCTCTTGAGCAACATCTCTGCGCATTTTGAAGGCCCCTAGGATCCAAATGCTCTTGAGTTGCGCCCACGCCTTCTTGACTGTCTTCACCAGGTCACCAGGTCTGGCTCCCGCTGGCGCTCACCCGTGTCCATCTTTTCGACAAGTACTTGAGTGGTCCTCCACACGGTCAGATCAAGAATGTTGAACATAGGCGAGTTATCAGGCTTCTGGATGAGCTCAACGTATCTAGTCTAGTCTAGTCTAGTTAATACTCTCCCAAATACAAAGAAAGACAAGTACACAGCAGTCACAGAGGCACATAAAGAATGCACTTGAGCTGCAAATGCGCTAGCGAATTCGCTCCAGAAGGCCAATTAAGGCTCCAACTGGCGCCTTTCCTCCGAACAAG
>Ga0306865_1000452_pt1 | contig 16178 bp, 17 predicted proteins | sample AntRauTorckE5431_FD_190441 | JGI IMG/M metagenome (GOLD analysis project Ga0306865, IMG submission 190441) | Saline lake microbial communities from Rauer Islands, Antarctica - Metagenome Torckler E5 #431 (v2) (version 2) | ecosystem: Environmental > Aquatic > Non-marine Saline and Alkaline >... | reverse complement strand
TCAGAGTGGAACCAATCAAGGAATTGAACCCAAGTCGTTGGATAATCTTTTCCACCTATCGGAGCAATTGTTGGCACATCCATTGAGAGATTTTGCCATTTGTGGAGCTAAAGGGATACCCCGTATAAATGTCCAGCTTTTTATCACAATGCGTAGAGTGCCTGTCCCTGGTGCTTTCCCTTCCTGGTGCTTTCCTTCTTGTTGTCGGATTCCAGGCGCTCAAATCAGATCTTAAAACGGTATATAGGCTAATAGACAGAGTGTTGGACTACCGAATCCGCTTGATAAGGGCATCTGCATCGACAAAAGGCATTTTCACGGACGCTGGGGCCAGTATTCCCAAACGGGTGAGTTTTTCCAAACACAGTGAAAAACGGCGCAAAAAGTGTACAATGTGTTTAGTAAAAAAGCGTTATAGGTTCTGCTAACACTGAGATTAGAGCAATGAACATTGGTGAGCGAGTTGAGGAGTACGTGAAGCACAGATCGTTCGGGAGTGTATTCACGCACCAACAGTTGGTCGCTCGCTTTGGGGGGCATGGTAGCCGTATCTCCCAGAGCTTGGCTGAGCTGCAAAAAAACCAGGTGGTCATGCCGATTGAGCGTGGGTTGTGGCAGCGCCCCAAGAAAACACGCTTTGGCATTGTCCAGGCGTCACCGCAGGCCGTGGTCTCGGTTCTGGAAAAGATCCGTGAGGCGTTCATTGTCGCTGCTGGCGCCACCGCTCTTAACGAGATTGGGGCGTCCACTCAAATGGCCATGAAGCCATCCTATATCTCAACCAAGCGAATCAAGCCGATCCAGCTGGGTAAAACGATAATCAAGTTCGAATACAGCCGTTCACTGGGATCAGTAGAGTCCAAGCTGGCTGGGTTGCCTGCCGCAGAGAAGAAACAGGCCGCAAAACTATGGGTTGCCCTTCATTACGCCGGGGAAGAGCACGCTCGTAGAGAATTGAAGGCATTTTCAAGCGCATTTGAGCACCTGTCAGAGAAAGCACAGTTCAAGTTACTGGGTGTTTTTGAAGGAAGAATGAAATGGGCCAAGTCCGTTGTGGAGAGTTCCAGCGAGCGTGCCGTATCTGTTTAGTCTTAACAACAAAGATCGGGTAGACCTTTTTCTAGCAGCTGGGACAGAGACCGGCCTGCCCGCTTACGTTGTTGAGAAGGACTATTACGTTACCTTGGTGCTAAAGCTACTTTTCGAGCAGCTGAAGCCAGATTGTCTGGGGAAGACCGCTACTCCCTTCATGTTTAAAGGGGGAAGGGAACCACGCTGAGCAAAGTGTTCGGTTGCATTGATCGCATGTCCGAGGATATCGACCTGTCTCTCGATATGAAGTTACTGGGCCACCCTGCCCCAGACAAAGGGTTCAATAGGGACAGGCACCCCATCAATCGCTGATCGACCAGCGATTGATGGGGTGGTTGAGGGTGTCAGTTGTGTAGAGTGCCTGTCCCTGGTGCTTTACCGTTTTCCCTGGTGCTTTACCGTTTGAGGTTTCGCCGAAATCGGCGTGAGATGTTTTTTGAATCTGACGATGACCGCCGCACCTTTACCGACTATGATGTAATACAGTGTAGTTATTGAGTCTAAGGGTATCGTCATGAGTGTCACTACAGTTCGTCTTCAAGCAGAAGTTGAGCAGCATCTGGAAGCCATCGCCGGTAGGCTTCATCGGAGTAAGAGCTGGGTAATCAACCAAGCATTGTCGGAATACATAGAAAAGCAGCAGCTAGAGCAGGAGCGATGGACGCAAACGCTGGAAGCAATGGAATCTGCCGTACAAGGCAAATTGGTTGATGCCAGTGAGGTACACAGTTGGCTTAGTAGTTGGGGAACCGAGAACGAGCAGGATGCGCCGAGATCAGGTAAGTGAAACTGGTTTACACGGATGAAGCCATTGAAGATTTAAAGCGCCTCAGGGCGTTCATCGCAGTTAACAACCCGTCGGCGGCGGCCAGAATTGCCATCGAATTGGTTGGTAAAATCGAGTTGCTTCCAGATTTCCCCAACATGGGCACACAAGTGGAAATGGCACCGGTGCCTAATTCCATTCGAGATATGATTTTCGGAAAGTACATTGTTCGATACTCAGTTCACGCCAGTGTCATCATCATTCTGCGGGTATGGCACAGCCTGGAGGGTGAACGATAGCAATTTAACCAGGCGCGGCACCCTCTGTACGATAGTGCTGTACCGAGGCCAGGTCTTGCGTTTTGCCTATGCCTTGCCCTTTGGTTGTAATCGTCTCATTCTGTCTCTTCTCAACTATAACCAAGTTAATTGTCGCGCTATAACGAATATATGGGGCAGCGCTAAACGAGTTCGGCAAAGTAGGGCGCAGAGTTGAGGTGGCTGCGATTGAGCGCGGGGAAGACAGACTGGAGGAGCTCCAAACGTTGCGTCCCAAGGGTTTGATAACTGATGAGGAGTACACGCGAGCGAGATCCCAGATTTTAGAAGATCTCTAATAAATTGTTCCAATGCATTCCGGGCCTGACGGCCCTCCACCGGACGCCCTTTTCTTCGCTTTGTTAAAAAAAGGTCGCCGTTGAACAAAAGCGTTACAACGTCACTCTTTCCGCTTGATATCGCGGTAGAAGTTTTCGTGTAAGCCCAGGGCCATCAGTTCAAGGGCAAGGGCGCCATCATCAAAACTATAGCCCAACAGTGTCAGTTGCTTATTCATTTTGAACTTATGCACTCGCAGAAAGGCCAGATCCCCTTTCTTCTGCTCGCCAATGTTGGGGTTGGCCATTAGGTCCTTAACGGCCAAATCAAGGTCTTTCTTCTGGTTGGGCTTGAGCTTCTTTACCGCTTTTTTGAATGTAGGGGTCTGTAATACACTCGTGGCTTTAACCAAAATCGTAGGCCTCCAGCTTTCCGGCGTCCCGCTCTGCCTGCGCGATGATGGCGTGTCTTACAAATTCGTAAGGTAAATCAGGGTTATCTTCCATTATTTCGCCGATTTTTGCCCAATGTTCTATTTGTTTGGGCGGCGTTCGATTAAGCGCTTTGGCCATAATAGTGGCCTTTTCAATTAGGTTTTGGTCTAAGCGAATACTGTTTGTAGCCATTTTTACTTCCTGCACTGAGTTGCCTCAATTGTAGCAATGCGCCACAATTGAGGCAAGTTGCAACAACAAAGCGCTGTTGTCGGACTGTTTGTCCGCTGATGCTACAAAGCAGCCGAGAGTCAAGGCGTTATGCTTCAGTAGTTCCGGGGTCAGGTCTTGCGTTTTGCCCGTGCTTTGGCCTTTTGTGGTAATCGTCTCATCCCATAACTTCTCAATTAGAGTCACGGAAGGAGCCAGGGAATGGCCAGACCGCTGCGACTGGAGTTTGCCGGCGCGTTGTACCATGCGACGTTACGCGGAGATCGGCGTGAGATGATTTTTGAATCTGACGATGACCGCCGCGTCTTTTTGTCAGTTTTCGACGAAGTGTGTGAAACTTTCAACTGGGAATGCCACGCTTACTGCCTAATGGGCAATCACTACCATCTTCTGATTGAAACGCCCGACGGCAATCTTTCGAAAGGTATGCGCCAGCTTAACGGAGTGTATACCCAACACTTCAATCGAACTCATGGTCGGGTGGGGCATGTTTTTCAGGGACGGTATAAAGCGATTCTGGTTGAGAAAAACAGTTACCTATTGGAGTTGTGTCGATACATCGTTCTAAACCCGGTTCGCGCTGCCATGGTTCGATCTGCAATTGATTGGCCGTGGAGTAGTTATCGGGCGACAGTGGGTTATCAACAGGGCTTCAATGCACTAAATATAGATTGGATTCTTGCTGCTTTTGGTGAGCGTCGTGAAGCAGCAATAACCGGCTATGAGCGATTCGTGGCTGAAGGGAAGAATCAACCGTCCCCATGGGAACATTTGAAAAATCAGATTTATCTGGGGAGCGACCAGTTTGTCGATGACACGCAGAGGCGGATTGAGCGGCCAGATCTGCTAAGCGAGATACCGTCCAGCCAACGTCGCTCCTTGGCAAAGCCTTTACAGCATTATGCGGATGTTGCTTCTTCTCGAAACGAGGCTATCGTTCTATCGTATTCCAGCGGTGGGTATAGCATGAAGGCGATCGGTGATTTCTTTGGTCTGCATTATTCTCGCATAAGCCGAATTATTCGAGAGGCAAAACGCAAGACCTGACCCCGAGAATTTGCGAGAATTTGTACTCAGGACCGCTTTAGCTGGAATAGCCGTTCACGTTGAGCCAGAAGCAGTGTTCGCGTTCGCCAGGAATGGGTGTTCATGGTGGGCCGGAATATGCAAGAGCGGATATTCGGGATCATGAACGGTTCCATTCATTTAAAAGCTCGCGCGTAGCCTGCTGCGGGTCAGCGGCACGCGAGATTGCGCTGACGATAGCAACACCGGCGGCGCCCAAAGCGCGCAGTTTCCCCAAATCACCTTGGCCTAGACCACCGATTGCGACACAGGGAATTCTGGTTTGGCTGATGATGTGCCCAAGACCCTCAAAGCCAATAGGCGGAGCATGGCCTGGTTTGGTTGCCGTAGCGCGTACAGGACCAACACCAAAATAGTCGACACCTGGACTTACCGCTTGCAGTTGATCGGCATTCTCAATCGATAGGCCGAGTAGTTTGCCGGGGCCCAGCAACGCTCGGCAGCGCTCAACATCGCCGTCCCCCTGGCCCATGTGCAAACCGTCGGCACCGATCTGACAAGCCACATCAATTCGGTCATTGATGATCAGCCGGACGCCCAAAGGCGTCAGTACCGCAAGAAGCACCTTGGCTGTCTCACTAAACTCCGCATCCGTGGCGACTTTGTCACGAAACTGAACGATGTCTGCACCGCCGCGGGCGGCAGCAAGCGCCTGATCAACCACCGGCATGGTCGCATAACGATCAGTGATGAAGTGAATCGGCCCCATCATCGTTGTATTCGCGGGAAACCCGGTTCCTTTAGGTCCGGGAGGAATAGCGAGTCGTGCGAAAGCACGACTTATTTCCTCGCCCGCACCTCCTCTGTAGGTTTAGGTTGAATGTGATAACCGTAGCCATCGGCTTTTTGCATTATCTGGCAGTGCCGGTAGGAAATCCCTTGAACGGCACCGGTTGCGGTTTGAACATTAAAACTTCCGGTTTTGCGAATGGCCACACGGCCCAGCCAGATGCCTTCTTTTTTGCCGGTGGTAATTATCGCTCGCACCATGTCTCCGGTTTGAAAGCCATGAACCGATTTTTCTCGCATCAGATAACCACGAGGGAAGCCGTGTTTGGTTAAGCTAGTTCGTTTGTAACTGCCACGGCCGGTGGCTTTGATTTGCAGCGTTGGCTTTTCCCAGTCAAAAACCTGTTCAACGATGCCGACACAGGCTGCATCCAGGGCGTGGGTTTTTGGGATATTTAGTCTTTGACGATTGAATTTGGTTTGTCCACCCGTGCCAACGCTAACGGGCAATCCTGTGGTTTTAAGTGATTGGAGCAAGGCCCAGCGGGTAGCGTTCACCGCTGCGGCGTCCCGCAAGGGACGTTTACATTGAATGAGCACCTTGTCCATTCGGTGTTGCTTGTCCTTTAGGCGCTTGGATGATTGGAAAAACGTATTGATAGTCTGTGCGGTTTTCTCCTGGTTGCAGTCGTGGCAGGCAATGGTCAGGTTGCTGATGCGGTTAGAGCCACCGTTGGACTTCGGAACAATGTGTTCGATCTCTAACGGCGTATCCACAGCTGCGCAGTAAGCGCATTCACGGCCCCATTTTTCCAGTAAATATTCTCGAACCTCGTAGCCTAATAAAGTGCCTTGCTGATATTCAACTCCACTGATCTCAGGGTTTTCCATCTGTTGCAGGTCAAACCGAACCAGCTCCTGACTGATCGCTATGACCGGTGCCAAGGTGCATAGCCGGTTAACAATGCTGGCGGTGGTGTCCACTCGATGTTTAAGGCTGGGCGCCAGCCAGCCCTTCGGTTTTGTCCGATTGTTAAATCTCGGTTCACGGTAGCGCAGTTGGCTGCGGCGGCGCCGGCGAAACGCCCGGCGTTGATCCAGCGCTTTGCTGATTTGGCGGCCACGGTGAATCAGTTCGATTAAGCACAAGACATGCTCCCCTTGATCGCTGACTCTGGATACAGCTATTCCGGTTGCTTTGCTGCCAGGGTCAATCTTGATCCGAACCGGTTGGGTGTGTCCGCCAGCTCGGTCTTTTAAACGGATGGTGAACGGATACAGACGAACCACCACGGCCCGGCCACGGGTCAGCATCAGCCTTGCTCGCTTTTCAGAGCAAGGCATCAGTGGGTTCTTCTGTCTATCCAATACAAATACCGACATACACTTTCCAATAGACGCCCTTACGGGCCTTGTGACGAAGGTCGTAACCTCTCTCCCCTTGGGAATGTCTACCACCGGCTCCCGCTTACGCGGCAACCGGAACCTTCGGCGCTTTACCTTTCGCCAGCGTGATCCCGGTTTTCCAGTGTCCGGTGCTGAGGAAGCACACCGGAGTGGGTCTTAACGACCTGTGATAAACGGAGCGGGTTGGTTACCGCTTTCCCTGGTCAACCTGGCATGTAGGGTGTTCTCTACAAGCCCCGTCCTTTAGGGCGGGGTGATTGACGATTGTTCAACCCGCGCGCCCTGATCCAGATCTTGCGCTGTCAGCCCATGGAGTTGGTCAAGAAAAGCCGCTTGAAAGCTGCCTGGCCCGGATGCCTGTTTGGCGGCGCGCTCGCCGGCAAGGCCAAAATACGCCAGCGCTGCTGCCGTCGCTTCAAACATCGGCTGACCCGCGCAGAACGCCGCGACAAGTCCCGTTAACGAGCAGCCCATGGCAGTGACCTTGGTCATCATTGGGTGGCCGTTCAAGATCGTTAATCCGCGGCTACCGTCGGTAACATAGTCCTGGGCTCCGGTCACCGCGACCACTCCCCCGGTTTGCGCAGCCAGCCAGCGAGCAGACTCGCGTGCAGCTTCAACCTCATCGTGTGCGTCGACACCGCGGAGCTGTGATGCATGGCCTCCAAGGGCAAGAATTTCTGATGCATTGCCGCGAACAACACTCGGGCGCAGTGCGATCAACTTTCGACCAAGCTCTCTGCGAAACGCCGTTGCACCCACGGCGACGGGGTCGAACACCCAGGGTCGGCCATTTTGGTTCATGACAGAAATGGCGTCTTCCATGGCGCCGGCCCACTCCGGATCTGCCGTACCTATGTTGACGCTGAGAGCACTAGCCAAACCGGCAAATTCCGCCGCTTCAGCCCGCGCATTGACCATCGCCGGCGACGCGCCAGCCGCGATTTGCACATTGGCCATGAAGTTCATTGCCACATAATTGGTAATATTATGCACCAGCGGCGCAGTGCGCCGCATAACAGCCAAATGGTATCCAACTTGTAGCATTGTATTCTCCAACCAGCAAAGAGCAGGGCGGAAGACAAGACCGGGACAGGGCAAAGTATCTGCAATTGGGGCAGGACACCGGCTCTGCGACTTCCTCCGCCGGCATTATCCGGTTCAGGTTCCAGGGTTCCTCTCAGCCCGCATAAACGAGCGCCCCTGTCGCAAAAATTCACTGTAAACGAAATTTCAAGTCATCGTCAATTGCAATGTAAAACCATCCTTTTGCAGGCGCTGCAACCAGTAAGATGGCACACGTATTCTCAAAAAAATCGGAATAGCTTCAAAAATGAGTTTGGCTTGGGTCAGCCAAGGCTCTGCCTGCTACATTCGAGCGGAGTCACTGATTCAGGTCATAACGAGACTGTAGAAAAACCTTTCACAGAGCCCAATCTACAGCCACTTTTTTGTTTTTTCACAGCCTGTGATCAACTGCCGCAAATCCCTTCGGTTAATGGTTTGCGGAATATCCCCGGGAGGCATGGCTTCAGGCCACGGCCGCCTTCTCGTCCTTCAGCGTTAGCTCTACGTGGAAGTGCGCCGGACCGGTCAGATTGATCAAGGCGTCGAGGCTAAACTTGTTAATGCGGCCGTTCAGCAGGTCGTTCAGGCGGGGTTGGGTGATACCCAGGCGCCGCGCCGCCTCTTTCTGAGTGACGTCCCACTCCTTCACGCGCCTGGTGATCTGAATCATCAGATCGGAGCGCAGGCGCATGTTCAGGGCTTCTTCAGGGGTGTCTTCAATCGCATCCCACACACTTTCGAATCGTTCGTTTGCCATGTCTGTCACCCGCAAAGTTCTGGGGTCAGGTCTTGCGTTTTGCCCCTGCCTTGCTCTTTCGTTGCAATCGTCTCATTCTGTTTTGTCTCAATTAGGGCCGTGGAAGGAGCCAGGGAATGGTCAGATCGCCGCACCTACCCTCATTCCAAAGTCGTGAATGCGGCGGGCGTTATGTGCTTTTGACACCCGACACGTTACAGGGCACATTCAAGGAATGATTCGAAGCTTCAAACACAGTGGCCTGGCTAAATTCTTCAAGTCCGACAGCACCGCATGGATTCAGGCCGCTCACGCAAAGAGACTTCGGCTTATTCTCGGTAGGCTAGATGCAGCGTCAGACGTTAATGATATGGACTCACCAGGCCTTCAACTGCACACGCTCTCGGGGAATCGCACCGGAATCTGGTCAGTGACGGTCAGTGGTAACTGGCGAGTGACGTTCTGGTTTGAGGACCGAGATGCCGAGATAGTGAACTACGAAGATTACCACTGAGGTACCGCCAATGTTGATGCACAACCCTCCCCACCCGGGTGAAATTTTGCGAGAGCTTTGTCTGGAACCCCTTGGCTTGTCTGTAACGGCTGCCGCAGAAGCATTGGGGGTAAGCCGCAAAACTCTGAGCGCTGTGCTGAATGGCAGGGCTGGTATTAGTCCCGAAATGGCTATTCGGCTTTCTATCGCGTTTGATACCTCGGCAGAGAGCTGGCTGAACCAGCAGTCTCAATATGAACTCTGGCACGCTGAGCAACATCGCAAAGAGCTCAAGGTTAAGAAGCTTGTCGCTGCCTGAAGCAACACATAAACAAGCCAGCGACCGGCATTTTCTGGCGCGTTCTACCATGTGATGTTTCGCGAAAATCGGCATGAGACGATCTTTGAATCTGACGATGACCGCCGCACCTTTTTGTCAGTTTTCGACGAAGTGTGTGAGGCTTTCAACTGGGAATGCCACGCCTACTGCCTAATGGGCAATCACTAACAATTTTTGATTGAAACACCTGACGGCAATCTTTCGAAAGGTCGCCGTTGAACAAAAGCGTTACAACGTCACTCTTTCCGTTTGATATCGCGGTAGAAGTTTTCGTGTAAGCCCAGGGCCATCAGTTCAAGGACAAGGGCGCCATCATCAAAACTATAGCCCAACAGTGTCAGTTGCTTGTTCATTTTGAACTTATGCACTCGCAGAAAGGCCAGATCCCCTTTCTTCTGCTCGCCAATGTTGGGGTTGGCCATTAGGTCCTTAACGGCCAAATCAAGGTCTTTCTTCTGGTTGGGCTTGAGCTTCTTTACCGCTTTTTTGAATGTAGGGGTCTGTAATACACTCGTGGCTTTAACCAAAATCGTAGGCCTCCAGCTTTCCGGCGTCCCGCTCTGCCTGCGCGATGATGGCGTGTCTTACAAATTCGTAAGGTAAATCAGGGTTATCTTCCATTATTTCGCCGATTTTTGCCCAATGTTCTATTTGTTTGGGCGGCGTTCGATTAAGCGCTTTGGCCATAATAGTGGCCTTTTCAATTAGGTTTTGGTCTAAGCGAATACTGTTTGTAGCCATTTTTACTTCCTGCACTGAGTTGCCTCAATTGTAGCAATGCGCCACAATTGAGGCAAGTTGCAACAACAAAGCGCTGTTGTCGGACTGTTTGTCCGCTGATGCTACAAAGCAGCCGAGAGTCAAGGCGTTATGCTTCAGTAGTTCCGGGGTCAGGTCTTGCGTTTTGCCCGTGCTTTGGCCTTTTGTGGTAATCGTCTCATCCCATAACTTCTCAATTAGAGTCACGGAAGGAGCCAGGGAATGGCCAGACCGCTGCGACTGGAGTTTGCCGGCGCGTTGTACCATGCGACGTTACGCGGAGATCGGCGTGAGATGATTTTTGAATCTGACGATGACCGCCGCGTCTTTTTGTCAGTTTTCGACGAAGTGTGTGAAACTTTCAACTGGGAATGCCACGCTTACTGCCTAATGGGCAATCACTACCATCTTCTGATTGAAACGCCCGACGGCAATCTTTCGAAAGGTATGCGCCAGCTTAACGGAGTGTATACCCAACACTTCAATCGAACTCATGGTCGGGTGGGGCATGTTTTTCAGGGACGGTATAAAGCGATTCTGGTTGAGAAAAACAGTTACCTATTGGAGTTGTGTCGATACATCGTTCTAAACCCGGTTCGCGCTGCCATGGTTCGATCTGCAATTGATTGGCCGTGGAGTAGTTATCGGGCGACAGTGGGTTATCAACAGGGCTTCAATGCACTAAATATAGATTGGATTCTTGCTGCTTTTGGTGAGCGTCGTGAAGCAGCAATAACCGGCTATGAGCGATTCGTGGCTGAAGGGAAGAATCAACCGTCCCCATGGGAACATTTGAAAAATCAGATTTATCTGGGGAGCGACCAGTTTGTCGATGACACGCAGAGGCGGATTGAGCGGCCAGATCTGCTAAGCGAGATACCGTCCAGCCAACGTCGCTCCTTGGCAAAGCCTTTACAGCATTATGCGGATGTTGCTTCTTCTCGAAACGAGGCTATCGTTCTATCGTATTCCAGCGGTGGGTATAGCATGAAGGCGATCGGTGATTTCTTTGGTCTGCATTATTCTCGCATAAGCCGAATTATTCGAGAGGCAAAACGCAAGACCTGACCCCGAGAATTTGCGAGAATTTGTACTCAGGACCGCTTTAGCTGGAATAGCCGTTCACGTTGAGCCAGAAGCAGTGTTCGCGTTCGCCAGGAATGGGTGTTCATGGTGGGCCGGAATATGCAAGAGCGGATATTCGGGATCATGAACGGTTCCATTCATTTAAAAGCTCGCGCGTAGCCTGCTGCGGGTCAGCGGCACGCGAGATTGCGCTGACGATAGCAACACCGGCGGCGCCCAAAGCGCGCAGTTTCCCCAAATCACCTTGGCCTAGACCACCGATTGCGACACAGGGAATTCTGGTTTGGCTGATGATGTGCCCAAGACCCTCAAAGCCAATAGGCGGAGCATGGCCTGGTTTGGTTGCCGTAGCGCGTACAGGACCAACACCAAAATAGTCGACACCTGGACTTACCGCTTGCAGTTGATCGGCATTCTCAATCGATAGGCCGAGTAGTTTGCCGGGGCCCAGCAACGCTCGGCAGCGCTCAACATCGCCGTCCCCCTGGCCCATGTGCAAACCGTCGGCACCGATCTGACAAGCCACATCAATTCGGTCATTGATGATCAGCCGGACGCCCAAAGGCGTCAGTACCGCAAGAAGCACCTTGGCTGTCTCACTAAACTCCGCATCCGTGGCGACTTTGTCACGAAACTGAACGATGTCTGCACCGCCGCGGGCGGCAGCAAGCGCCTGATCAACCACCGGCATGGTCGCATAACGATCAGTGATGAAGTGAATCGGCCCCATCATCGTTGTATTCGCGGGAAACCCGGTTCCTTTAGGTCCGGGAGGAATAGCGAGTCGTGCGAAAGCACGACTTATTTCCTCGCCCGCACCTCCTCTGTAGGTTTAGGTTGAATGTGATAACCGTAGCCATCGGCTTTTTGCATTATCTGGCAGTGCCGGTAGGAAATCCCTTGAACGGCACCGGTTGCGGTTTGAACATTAAAACTTCCGGTTTTGCGAATGGCCACACGGCCCAGCCAGATGCCTTCTTTTTTGCCGGTGGTAATTATCGCTCGCACCATGTCTCCGGTTTGAAAGCCATGAACCGATTTTTCTCGCATCAGATAACCACGAGGGAAGCCGTGTTTGGTTAAGCTAGTTCGTTTGTAACTGCCACGGCCGGTGGCTTTGATTTGCAGCGTTGGCTTTTCCCAGTCAAAAACCTGTTCAACGATGCCGACACAGGCTGCATCCAGGGCGTGGGTTTTTGGGATATTTAGTCTTTGACGATTGAATTTGGTTTGTCCACCCGTGCCAACGCTAACGGGCAATCCTGTGGTTTTAAGTGATTGGAGCAAGGCCCAGCGGGTAGCGTTCACCGCTGCGGCGTCCCGCAAGGGACGTTTACATTGAATGAGCACCTTGTCCATTCGGTGTTGCTTGTCCTTTAGGCGCTTGGATGATTGGAAAAACGTATTGATAGTCTGTGCGGTTTTCTCCTGGTTGCAGTCGTGGCAGGCAATGGTCAGGTTGCTGATGCGGTTAGAGCCACCGTTGGACTTCGGAACAATGTGTTCGATCTCTAACGGCGTATCCACAGCTGCGCAGTAAGCGCATTCACGGCCCCATTTTTCCAGTAAATATTCTCGAACCTCGTAGCCTAATAAAGTGCCTTGCTGATATTCAACTCCACTGATCTCAGGGTTTTCCATCTGTTGCAGGTCAAACCGAACCAGCTCCTGACTGATCGCTATGACCGGTGCCAAGGTGCATAGCCGGTTAACAATGCTGGCGGTGGTGTCCACTCGATGTTTAAGGCTGGGCGCCAGCCAGCCCTTCGGTTTTGTCCGATTGTTAAATCTCGGTTCACGGTAGCGCAGTTGGCTGCGGCGGCGCCGGCGAAACGCCCGGCGTTGATCCAGCGCTTTGCTGATTTGGCGGCCACGGTGAATCAGTTCGATTAAGCACAAGACATGCTCCCCTTGATCGCTGACTCTGGATACAGCTATTCCGGTTGCTTTGCTGCCAGGGTCAATCTTGATCCGAACCGGTTGGGTGTGTCCGCCAGCTCGGTCTTTTAAACGGATGGTGAACGGATACAGACGAACCACCACGGCCCGGCCACGGGTCAGCATCAGCCTTGCTCGCTTTTCAGAGCAAGGCATCAGTGGGTTCTTCTGTCTATCCAATACAAATACCGACATACACTTTCCAATAGACGCCCTTACGGGCCTTGTGACGAAGGTCGTAACCTCTCTCCCCTTGGGAATGTCTACCACCGGCTCCCGCTTACGCGGCAACCGGAACCTTCGGCGCTTTACCTTTCGCCAGCGTGATCCCGGTTTTCCAGTGTCCGGTGCTGAGGAAGCACACCGGAGTGGGTCTTAACGACCTGTGATAAACGGAGCGGGTTGGTTACCGCTTTCCCTGGTCAACCTGGCATGTAGGGTGTTCTCTACAAGCCCCGTCCTTTAGGGCGGGGTGATTGACGATTGTTCAACCCGCGCGCCCTGATCCAGATCTTGCGCTGTCAGCCCATGGAGTTGGTCAAGAAAAGCCGCTTGAAAGCTGCCTGGCCCGGATGCCTGTTTGGCGGCGCGCTCGCCGGCAAGGCCAAAATACGCCAGCGCTGCTGCCGTCGCTTCAAACATCGGCTGACCCGCGCAGAACGCCGCGACAAGTCCCGTTAACGAGCAGCCCATGGCAGTGACCTTGGTCATCATTGGGTGGCCGTTCAAGATCGTTAATCCGCGGCTACCGTCGGTAACATAGTCCTGGGCTCCGGTCACCGCGACCACTCCCCCGGTTTGCGCAGCCAGCCAGCGAGCAGACTCGCGTGCAGCTTCAACCTCATCGTGTGCGTCGACACCGCGGAGCTGTGATGCATGGCCTCCAAGGGCAAGAATTTCTGATGCATTGCCGCGAACAACACTCGGGCGCAGTGCGATCAACTTTCGACCAAGCTCTCTGCGAAACGCCGTTGCACCCACGGCGACGGGGTCGAACACCCAGGGTCGGCCATTTTGGTTCATGACAGAAATGGCGTCTTCCATGGCGCCGGCCCACTCCGGATCTGCCGTACCTATGTTGACGCTGAGAGCACTAGCCAAACCGGCAAATTCCGCCGCTTCAGCCCGCGCATTGACCATCGCCGGCGACGCGCCAGCCGCGATTTGCACATTGGCCATGAAGTTCATTGCCACATAATTGGTAATATTATGCACCAGCGGCGCAGTGCGCCGCATAACAGCCAAATGGTATCCAACTTGTAGCATTGTATTCTCCAACCAGCAAAGAGCAGGGCGGAAGACAAGACCGGGACAGGGCAAAGTATCTGCAATTGGGGCAGGACACCGGCTCTGCGACTTCCTCCGCCGGCATTATCCGGTTCAGGTTCCAGGGTTCCTCTCAGCCCGCATAAACGAGCGCCCCTGTCGCAAAAATTCACTGTAAACGAAATTTCAAGTCATCGTCAATTGCAATGTAAAACCATCCTTTTGCAGGCGCTGCAACCAGTAAGATGGCACACGTATTCTCAAAAAAATCGGAATAGCTTCAAAAATGAGTTTGGCTTGGGTCAGCCAAGGCTCTGCCTGCTACATTCGAGCGGAGTCACTGATTCAGGTCATAACGAGACTGTAGAAAAACCTTTCACAGAGCCCAATCTACAGCCACTTTTTTGTTTTTTCACAGCCTGTGATCAACTGCCGCAAATCCCTTCGGTTAATGGTTTGCGGAATATCCCCGGGAGGCATGGCTTCAGGCCACGGCCGCCTTCTCGTCCTTCAGCGTTAGCTCTACGTGGAAGTGCGCCGGACCGGTCAGATTGATCAAGGCGTCGAGGCTAAACTTGTTAATGCGGCCGTTCAGCAGGTCGTTCAGGCGGGGTTGGGTGATACCCAGGCGCCGCGCCGCCTCTTTCTGAGTGACGTCCCACTCCTTCACGCGCCTGGTGATCTGAATCATCAGATCGGAGCGCAGGCGCATGTTCAGGGCTTCTTCAGGGGTGTCTTCAATCGCATCCCACACACTTTCGAATCGTTCGTTTGCCATGTCTGTCACCTGGTTAGGTTCCATGTAGTTCTGTTGGGTCTTTCGTTGGTGCCTTGGTTCCTAGTCTGGGATCTCGCTGTAACGTTTCTTGCCGATCTCGATGTCTTGCTTGTCGGTCTTCTGGCCCTTCTTCTGGAAGCAATGAAGCACGTAGACCGCATTACCGCGGTTAGCGACGTAGAAGACCCGAAAAGCGCCATCGTCCTCGCGGATCTTGATCTCCACCACACCGCGCCCCACGGACGGCATAGGCCGGTAGTGGGTCGGGTCCTCACCAGTCTGGGTCCTGTCCAGCTGGTAGCCCACTTCTCGGCGCGCCTCGCCAGGGAAGTCTCGCAGGCTGGCCAGCGCATCCCCGAGAAACTCCAGGGGCTTCTTTTCTCTCGACATCGGCAGCTCCTGAGATCGTCTACCCCGAATAGTATATCAGAATTGATATAAAGCAAGAGCACTGAAACATAATTGATGCAGCTGAATGTGGGTCTACGTCAGAAGTGTTCTTAGTAACCGTGTAGAACCAAGTAAACATAACCGCGATTACACGCAGCAGAGTTGCCCTTTTGGGCCGAGTGATATGACACGTTAGGGCAAATGGCAGAAACACTTTATCGCCAGTTTTAGTTATTTCTTTTTGAGGGTACATTAGTTATCCACGCCACTATTACGAACAACAGGGAGCGCAGCAATGCAGGCAGGAGCCAAAAAATTCATTAAGGGTTTGGTTATTGGTCTAACCCTTGGAATGGCATCAACGATTGTAACAGCAGATTTCAATAGAGCAATGGATGCTTTGGGTAGTGGCGATTACACAATAGCTCTCCAAGAGCTTAAACCTCTGGCCGAGCAGGGAGCCGCAGAAGCTCAGTTCAATCTAGGGGTTATGTATGAAAATGGCCAAGGAATCCCTCAAAACTATGCTCAAGCGGTGAACTGGTACCGAAAAGCGGCGGAACAGGGATATGCCGAAGCTCAGTTCAATCTTGGGGGCATGTATGGCAACGGCTTGGGAGTTCTACAAGATCATAACCAAGCGGTAAATTGGTATCGAAAAGCGGCAGATCAAAGCTTTGGCCCAGCTCAGCATAATCTTGGCTTTAGATATGACAATGGCCTGGGCGCAGTGCAGGACTACTCCCAGGCAGCGCACTGGTACCAAAAAGCCGCCAAACAGGGAATCGCTCAAGCCCAGCTTAATCTCGCAGGGCTGTATGCTAAGGGTCGTGGAATTCCGCAGGACTTTGTCCAAGCATTGCACTGGAATCGAGAGGCAGCGAAACAGGGAAGCACCAAAGCTCAGTTCAATCTCGGTGATATGTATGATAGTGGTCAGGGAGTTCCGCAAGACTATACCCAAGCAGTTAACTGGTATCGAA
>Ga0306865_1000451_pt1 | contig 16183 bp, 16 predicted proteins | sample AntRauTorckE5431_FD_190441 | JGI IMG/M metagenome (GOLD analysis project Ga0306865, IMG submission 190441) | Saline lake microbial communities from Rauer Islands, Antarctica - Metagenome Torckler E5 #431 (v2) (version 2) | ecosystem: Environmental > Aquatic > Non-marine Saline and Alkaline >... | reverse complement strand
TAAATGAAAAAGTTCAAATCAGCCGTTTATTACGCACAATTCAAAATGTCCCTTTTTTGCGTGAATGCTTAAATTACAATATTTAGAAAAGGAAAATAGGTCAAACAGCTCTTTATTAAAGGTAATTTTTTTCAAAAATGATTTCTAAACCTTTCCTTATCGTCATATTTTAGTAACATTACTCATCGCTACAAATTCCATCGAAAACTACCTTTAAACGTTTACTTTTCAACCCTTTTATGTAATAAATTTGGCGAACTTGTTCTCGTCCTAATTCCTATAAATTATCAAGATTCCAATATTATTTTAGAAGATATCTTTTATAATTCGCTTTTTAGTATTTTTCAAAAAAAAATTCATGCAGCCATCGAAAAACCATTGACCGCTGCTTTAGTTGTTAATTATAATAAACTGATAATTAACAACTTACAACCTTTTAAAACTATCAAAAACTATCAAATTTTTAAGTAATTACACTGCAAAGTTTCAAAATCAGGTACATATTTATCAATAAATCCATCAACAAACCTATTCACAGAATCCCTTAAATGTTTTAAATAAATACGATTGTTCTGTTATTTTTTTACAATTCGTTATGCCTATTATTTCCCATTCGTGATTTTAGTTTAATATAAATTAAAACGCCTTTTTTATTCCCTATTTCTACTTTGAGCGGCTAAAAGCAGGTGTATTAAAAGCGACAAATAATCATATTATACCTCCATTAAAATTGTCTTAAAGTTTGTAAATAAACAGGAATAAATAATAATGTGAATAAATTACATAAAGTGATAAATTATCTATTGTCTATTTTTTACATAAAAAGAAGCGTATTTTTTTGAAAATTTGAAATTAAATTAGATATTCGTTGAAAATATTATAAAATAATAATCTCAATTTATGAGCAAGATTTCAGATATTGATAAATTAGATAAGCAGATTCTTTCCGTATTAATGAAAGACGCTAAAACGCCCTACACGGACATTGCAAAAAAGCTATACGTATCGGGTGGAACGATTCATGTTCGGATGAAAAAACTGGAACAGATGGGAATCGTAAAAAATGCAAGTCTTGATGTAGATCACGTAAAGTTAGGATACGATATTTGTGCGTATTTGGGGATTTATTTGGATAAAAGTTCTTTATATACTGATGTTTCAGGAAATTTAAGTCGAATTTCGGAAGTCGTAAGCGCTCATTATACGACGGGATTGTACAATATTTTCGCTAAAATCATTTGTGAAGATACCAATCATCTACGTTCGGTTTTGAATAAAATCCAACGGATAGAAGGAATTCAACGAACGGAAACTTTTATTTCACTTGAAAATAGCATCGAGCGACCCGTGCAATTATTAAGTGGGGAAGATGACGATTAAGCACAAGAACAAAAAAAGCCATGGTTTTCAATTGAAAATCATGGCTTTTTTATTCAGAACATTGAATCAAAAAAATTCGTAGCTCACATTTATTTCTATTTTAACTCATTAGTGAGCGGTACGAATTTTGTTAAGATGAGCGGTGTCGGTTCTCCGAACCTCAAAATCATTAATAACATTACTTTTCTACAAACCTCGGGGTTTGTAGAAAATGGAAATTTGAGTCGTTTTTTGAGGTTCGGAGAACCGACACCGTTGCGACCAAAAATCGTACCGCTCACTAATGATTTTAACTACATTTTGTACCTACTTTTATCTTCTCTCGTCGGTATGATATTCGGAGAAATATCCATTATATCAGCCTTTCTGCCTGACTTAATTAAATCGCACATAATGAAATAATCCACAATTACTGGATTTTTTGGAGAAACTAAAACTCCGAAACGGTAGCCATTTAAAGACGGTAAGGGATGAGTCGCAACTAAATTCTCATTGATAAAAAAATATAATAATTGATCAACCGCTCTAACCATAATTTTATTAAAATTATCTTTTTTAATATGAACGGTCGTATTTTTTTCTAACAAAGAAATTTTTATGTCACCTTTTACAATATTCGCAGCATAATTGCCCTCGGGTCGGATTTCGAAGGTAAAAAACTCGTTTTTTGAGCCTGCAAGTACTAACGTTAACGGCTCACCTTTTTTATTTTTTTCAGATTTGAAACGAACTTCGACTTCATAACCATCCTTATCCATGATCAAATCTTGCCAGATAATTTGATCTTCTTTATTTGCCGTTAGATTACATTTATTATTTTTAATATTCACAGTTGTTTTTTCAAAATTACTCTTCTTCCACTGTATTTCTGTATCAGAAAAATCATCAAAAAAAATTACTTTTTTATTTACATCAGGAATACCGCTGTAATGAGTATTTTCCCAGTCTATTTGTGCGATAAGTATTTGGAAAGGTAATAATAATAATAGTGCTGTTGTTGTCTGTAATTTCATAAATAGTTAGATTTGTCTAAAAACTTTAGGTACAAATTAAATACCGACTAATTTTTGGCTTATCAAAGTGTTAAGTATAAAGTTATATAATAATATATAGATTATATAATTCGGATTTATAATTATTCTCTGAATAAACGCATATCATATTTTACATTATATAATAAACTGATATATAGTATGTTTTTTTGACATTACAAGATTACTTGTTGCGTAATATTTTAGATTAATCAATTATTGGTCATATATCAATAAGTTTTTTCAATCTCATTAGCAGAAAACCTTTTTATAACAAGTATTTCCCATTCTGAAACTTTATTCTAATATCTTATAATAGCTGCTAAATAAATAATTACACATATATAAATCTATAATATTAAAGAATATTATATGTATTTGTGGGACTATGATACTCGTGAATCAATTCTAAAAAAATGTACCATTTTAAATTGCCTTTTTACTTTTAATATTATTAAAAATAAAAAAATATATGCAAATATATACATCTATTTATACCAAATTACTAAGAATTTCATACCTAAATAAGCAGTAAACGGAACGGATGAACCGACAAAATGGATCGTTATTGATTCAGACACTAAAAAATGTGATAAGATTCGTTTTAATCTGGTTTATTAAAAAGAAAAATATCCTCACAAAATAAAAAATAAAAAGGCTTTATCCGATTTTGGATAAAGCCTTTTTATTTGATAATGTTAGGTGACAATTTCGCCGACCGTCAATCGTCCTAATGACATTTAAAATAATCAAACGGTTCCAAACAATCCTTACATTGATACAAGGATTTGCAAGCCGTTGAGCCGAATTGACTAATTAATCTCGTATTATTAGAATCGCAAAGCGGGCAGCAAACCAACCGCTCTTCGCCCCCCAATAATAACCGCTTATCAGAAGTCGCACCAACGGGCGGAGCAATGCCGTAGGCTTTCAGTTTTGCCTTCCCACTTTCAGACATCCAATCCGTCGTCCAAGCAGGAGATAAAACCAATTTTATCGAAACATTTTCATAGCCATTTTCTTGCATAATCGCCTTAATATTCACGGCAATCATATCCATCGCAGGACAACCAGAATAGGTTGGCGTGATCACGACTTCAATTCCATCATCATTGATATTCACATCTCGAACGATGCCTAAATCTATGATAGTTAAAACAGGAACTTCGGGGTCGGGAACTTGCTCTAAGAGATTGTAAATCTCTGATTTTTTTGTTAGTGTTTCCATGATTTTTTATTTGACTTTGAACCACAAAGACACAAAATTTCAAGTACTCGGGACACAAAAAAAATTTAAAAAATATCTTTGTGAATTGCCTTTGTGTCTTTGTAATTCAATAAAAAACTACCATTCCGCCCCAGGATGAGCCCGTTGCAAATACTGCATGTGTGACAAAATATGTCCTAAATATTCCGTATGAATTCCATTTTTTCCACCTTGCTGCATCCAATCTTTTTTCGGAATTTCCAAAGTTGCTTCACGCAAAACGGATTCTAATTTTTCGTAATAAGCCGTTTTCAGTTCGCTAACATCAACGCCAATGCCTTGCGTCGCCATCGCTTTTTCCAACTCCGAAGACGTGACCAATTCGCCAGTAAACATCCACAAATCATTAACGGCAGCCTGCATTTTTTCGTGACTTTCCGCTGTTCCATCGCCCAAACGCAAAACCCATTGCGAACTAAATCGCAAATGATATTTTACTTCTTTAATTGATTTTACAGCAATTGCAGATAGTTGCGAATCCGAACTTTTTGCCAATTGTTCCAAAAACAAATAATGCCAAGCATCGAAGAAAAACTGACGAGCAATCGTATCGGCGTAGTTGCCGTTCGGCTGTTCGACCAATTGCACATTTTTATATTGTCGTTCATTGCGTAAAAACGCAATATCGTCTTCCGTTCTACCTTTGCCTTCGACTTCGGCTGCATATTGAAAATAGCTACGAGTCATACCGAACAAATCCAAAGAAATATTCGTCAAAGCCATATCTGTTTCCAAAGCGGGCCCATGTCCGCACCATTCACCCAGACGCTGCCCCAAAATCAAATTGTTATCGCCCAATGCGATTATATAATCCGTCATTTTTTTTTAGATGTTGGACTTTAGATGTTAGACCGCTTTGCTTTTAGACTTTAGACCGCTTCGCTCTTAGAATTTAGACTTTAGAACAAAAAAATAGCGAAGCTATTTTTTAATTATCTAATATCTAAAAGCAAAGCGGTCTAACGTCTAAGATCTAATATCTAACGTCTAAATTAAATATGTTTGAGTTCATTCGGTAATTCATAAAAAGTTGGATGCCGATAAACCTTGTCTTGTGCAGGTTCAAAAAGTTCCCCACTTTCTTCAGGATTACTTGCCGCAATATGTTTCGATTCGACAACCCAAAGACTCACACCTTCCATTCTGCGAGTATAAACATCTCTCGCATTTTCCATCGCCATTTCTGCGTCGGTTGCGTGCAAACTGCCAACGTGCTTATGACTCAATCCGTTTTTGCTACGGATAAAAACTTCCCAAAGCGGCCAATTATTCATAATCGATATATTTGAACCGTGTCGGTTTCGAAAACCGACACGGTTTGGTTATGCTGCGTTTTGTTTTAATTTTTTTGCTTGTTTTTCAGCGTAAGCGTTGGCAGCTTCTCGCACCCATTCTCCTTCCTCAAAAGCTTTTGCACGAGTTTTAACCCGGTTTTTATTCATCGTTCCGCCACCTTTCACCACTCTCCAAAACTCATCCCAATCAATCGCACCGAAATCATAATGACCCCGTTCTTCGTTCCATTTCAGGTCTGGATCAGGAATCGTTAAACCTAAAAATTCCGCTTGCTCAATCGTTACATCAATAAACTGCTGACGCAATTCATCGTTAGTTTTACGTTTGATTTTCCACTTCATCGCCTGTTCCGAGTGCGTAGATTCTGCATCGGTTGGCCCAAACATCATTAAAGAAGGCCACCACCAGCGGTTTAACGCATCTTGTGCCATTTCTTTTTGTTCCGCCGTTCCTTTGGAAAGCGTCAACATAATTTCATAACCTTGACGTTGGTGAAAACTTTCTTCCTTACAAATACGCACCATCGCACGAGCATAAGGTCCATAAGAAGTTCGGCACAGCATGACTTGATTCATAATCGCAGCACCATCAACTAACCAGCCAACCGCTCCCATATCTGCCCAACTCAAGGTCGGATAATTGAAAATAGAAGAATATTTAGCTTTGCCAGAGTTCAAATCTCGAAACAATTGATCTCGATCTGCACCCAACGTTTCGGCAGCCGAATACAAGTATAAACCATGTCCAGCTTCATCTTGAACCTTTGCCAATAAAGCGACTTTTCTTCTCAAATTCGGCGCACGAGTTACCCAATTGCCTTCCGGCAACATTCCGATAATCTCTGAATGTCCGTGTTGAGAAATTTGACGAATTAACGTTTTACGATATTTTTCGGGCATCCAGTTTTTAGGCTCGATCTTGATTTCTGCGTCAATTTTCGCCTGAAAGTCTTCTTCTAAGTTTATTATATTTTTCATTTTTTTTTATTTTATTTTATAATTTCATAACGTAGGGCAAGGGCATGCCTTTTTGCCCTACGTTTTTTACATTGCTTGATCGAAATCGACAACAACTTTTTCTGTTAGCGGATAACTTTGGCAAGTCAAAATAAAACCTGCTTCGACTTCCTCGGGTTCGAGTGCGTAATTGATACGCATATCAACTTCACCCTCGATTAATTTTGCTTTACAAGTACAGCAAACACCACCTTTACAAGCATACGGCAAATCTGCACCATTGTTCAAAGCCGCATCTAATATATTTTCAGTATTAAATGGCAAATCGAATAAAATTGTTTTGCCGTCTTCTTTTACAGAAATAAAACTGGTCGCTTTCGTTGATTTTGCTGCTTTTACGGCTTTCTGTTCTTTGCCTTTTTGAGCATCGGGCGAGGTGAATAATTCAAAATGAATTTTCTTGGTATCAATATTTCGACCCAATAATTCATCTCGAACTAAGAAAATCATCTCTTCCGGACCGCACAAGAAAAACTCATCAACTTCCGTTGGGTCAACCAATTTTGAAAAAATCGTTTGTAGTTTTTCTTGGTCATAACGACCAAAAAACAACGGCACATCTAACTTCGCTTTTGTCAAATTATGAAACACTTGAAAGCGCTGCATATGTTGATTTCGCAAACCTTCGATTTCCTCTTTAAAAATGATTTTACCAACATTTCTATTCAAATAAAACAGCGTAAACGTACTATTTTTTTCCGTTTTTAAGACCGTTTTAATAATAGAAAGAATCGGAGTAATCCCACTTCCTGCCGCAAAAGCAACATAGTTTTTTGCCTGATTTTCAACGACTTCCGTATAAAATTTTCCCATCGGCGGCATCGCTTCCAATTCATCACCGACTTGCAAAATATCATTTGCAAAAGTCGAGAATTTTCCATCATCAATTTTCTTGACCGCCACCCGCAATTCACCGTCCAAAGGCGATGAACAAACAGAATAAGAACGCCTAACTTCCTCGCCATTTATCGTCTGCCGAAGTGTTAAATACTGCCCTTGTTTATAAGTGAAATCCTTCGCCAAAGTTTCTGGAACATCGAAACCGATTGACGTACAATCGTCCGTTTCCTTGATTAAATCTTTGACTTTAAGTTTGTAGAATTTTGTCATTTTTTTAGTAACTAATGGTTGATAGTGCAAAACTAACGATTGTTAGTTAAATATGCAAATTTCAATTTGCAACAAATTAAAAGAAATATCATTTTTGGCAATTGAGCCTTTCTAATTTAAAATACACCGTAAACTTCAATAAAAAACAAACACTATTTTTTTTACACTTAATAATCCCTATATTGCTTTTGATACACTTTATTGGAACTTAAATTTTCTATCCAATGCCTAAAAAACCACCGATTGCCCTGATTATATTCTCTAATGATTTGGACAATTATTTATCAAATATTGAAACTGAACGCAAAGTCATTGAGGAAGCATTAGAACATTACGATGATACCAATCGACTGAAAGTAATTACTCGTTCTTCGGTCAGTATTGCGGAATTATTTCGATTATTTAATAAATATAGCGGTCGAATTGTCTTGTTTCATTTTGCAGGTCATGCAGCAGGAAATGGTTTACAATTCAATCAAGATATTGTCAATACAGAAACCGGCAAAACGGAAGGGATTGCCGATTTATTCAAGCGAGAAATTGACCACGGTATTTTGAAATTTGTCTTTTTGAATGGCTGCTCAACCGCTGGACAGGTCGAGCAATTGAAAGCCGTTGGCGTTCCGTCTGTCATCGCAACGCATTATCCAATTAATGATAATCAAGCTGTCAATTTTGCAGCAATATTCTATAAAACTTGGGCGAAATCCGATAATCTCGCCACAGCTTTTGATACCCCTTTCATAACGATTCAAACCGCTTTTAAAACTGCTTTAGCGTATTTAAAAAGTCGTTTTACGGTTTCAATTCAAGAGAAAATTCAAGATGAAATCCGAGGTTTTGTTTTAGAAATATCAGAATTGAAGACGGAAATTGCTTGGGAACTTTTCACGACAACACCTGACCAAACTTTAGATTTTGATATTGGACAAGAAAGTAAAACGTTCAATGAATTTTTGACTCGAAGATTAATTGAAATATTGCTTCCGTACAGTAATTCCGCTTCAAAGTTTTTACCACTTGCCAACAAAAAAGCGATAGATTGGGAAACCGATTTGAGGATTAGCAATAAGGCAAAAGAGGTCATTGTTTACAGTTATATCGGTGTTTTGGGTATTCAATTACAAAAAATATTCGCTATTGGAAAAGAAGATTTATCCATCACAAAACAGCGAAAATATATTGAAACCTGCTTATTCACAGCCAAACGAACCTTGAAACTCGTGAATTTTGCCTTATTATCTACGTTGTGGGATTTCAGAATGAATAATCATCAATACAAGGATTTTCAACTTGATACTAAACAACAACAAGCATTAACCAACTTTTTTGACGATGATTTTGAATTAAATATTCAAGGTTATTTTGATTTATTAATCGTCATTTATAGCATTTATAAAAGCAATAATTTAGCATTTCCTTTTGCAGGATTGGAAGACTTTGAAAAACATTTTGAAGCCAATAGTGCTTTGACAACTGCTTGTCTGAAACTCCAAAAAATCAATCAAACTTTAGATAGTTCTCGCTTCAAATTGGGAGATTGTTTTTCAGCAGAAAAGCAATTGACGACTATTTTAGAAACTTTCGTTTTTCTGTCGGAATACAAAATGGTTTCGATTCGAAACATCGCTTACAACGAAATGCGAAACCAAAAACCACAATATATTCACACTTACACGGCTTTAGGCATTGATGCCAAACAGAATGTCAATGCAGAACAAGTTCGTTCACACGACCGACCGATTAGCACCGATGCGATTTTATTGTACAAAGGAAATTATCAAAATAGCATCAATCTTTTTCCTTTTATCATTGATATGAATACGCTAACTTTTGAGGATAAAACCAAAATTTGTTTTTACGATTCTAAAGATTTGAATGATGGCAGTTTGAATTATTGTTTTTTAAAGGATAATAAGATTGTCAATATTGTATTCAAAGATGTAGTTCATAAAACAAACAATATGGAAGCGATAATTGAAGATAATGAATTATTGAAAGTATTAAAATTAGATATGGTTCATTCGCAATTTTATGAGGCGAAGAAAATGATTTTAGGGGAAGATGGTGGGGAAAGTGATGATGATTTTGGGGATTTGTTTGGAGATGATTTTTAAAAAGAGACACGGATTTGCACGGATTACACGGATTTCTTTTAACGATTTTGACTGACTTTGACACGGATTACACGGATTTCTTTTTTGAATAAAAAACGCCGACGGCGTAAAAAACAATCCGTGTAATCCGTGAAAATCCGTGTCCAAACAAAAAAAACAATGAGTAAATTAATTGACGAAGATAAGACGTATGCGATTATTGGGGCTTGTATGGAAGTACATCGGCATTTGGGACATGGCTTGAAGGAAACGGTTTATCAAGATGCGTTGGAAATTGAGTTGAGTTTGAGGAATATTTCGTATGAACGAGAAAAAAAATATGAGGTGATTTATAAAGGTCGAGTATTACCGCATTATTTTGTTGCAGACTTTGTCTGTTTTGGAAATATAATATTAGAACTGAAAGCAGTTGGAGAATTGCACCAAGAACATCAAAAGCAAACGCTTAATTATATGGCAATTGCAAAAAGCAAAATAGGATTATTAGTCAACTTCGGACAAAAATCACTGATACATAGGCGATTTATCTTGTAATGACTTTGACACGGATTTGCACGGATTACACGGATTTCTTTTGGCGACTTTGACTGACTTTGACACAGATTTGCACGGATTACACGGATTTTTCTTTTTAAATAAAAAACGCCGACGGCGTAATAATCCGTGTAATCCGTGAAAATCCGTGTCCAAATAAATACCAATGAAAAAATATCCATTAAAATTTTTAGATAGTTATACGAAAGCCGATACAGACATCTTTTTTGGTCGAAATGAGGAAGTTGATGCCTTGTATGAAATGATATTTCAGACGGACATTTTATTATTATATGGTGCGTCGGGGACTGGAAAAACGAGTTTGATTCAGTGTGGTTTGGCGAGTCGATTTGAGTCGCATGATTGGTTGGATTTGTATATTCGTCGAGGTGCTGATATTAATGAATCGCTCAAAAATACGTTGAATACTGCTGGTGGAACGGTTGAAGAAGATACGGATTGGTTAGATATGGATTTGGAGGAAACGGAAGTTGTTGTTGAAAAACCGTTGACGGATTTGCAGCGACAATTTAAAACGATTTATCTCAATGCTTTCCGTCCGATTTACCTCATTTTTGACCAATTTGAGGAATTGTATATTTTGGGAAATAAAGCCGAACAGCAGCAGTTTGTGGAGAATGTAAAAGCGATTTTGGCATTGGAACAACCGGTGAAAATGATATTTTCGATTCGGGAAGAGTATTTGGGTTATTTGTATGATTTTGAGCGAGATGTACCGCAATTATTAAAAAAGAAATTGCGGGTAGAACCGATGAATATTACGAAAGTCCAAGAAGTTATTGAAGGAACGACGACTTTTGAGGATTCTAAAATAACGGTCAAAAAAGGGGAACTTTCAACATTTACGGAAATCGTATTCGAAAAGCTACAAGGCAAGGACGAAGCAGGAAATACCAAAAAGCGGATTACGATAGATTTGCCGTATTTGCAGGTATTTTTGGATAAGATTTATTTAGAAATTACAAAAGATAATACGAGGACGGCAGAAGCTGAATTTAGCTTGGCTGCTTTAGAAAACATCGGAGAAATAGATGATGTTTTACGAGCGTTTTTGGAAGAACAAGTCGTTGCGATTACTCAACAATTGCGACCAAAACACCTGACTTTAAAAGCGGAACATATTTGGAAAATCTTGTCGCCTTTTGTGACTTTAGATGGGACAAAAGAACCGATTTCGACCGAAGTGATTAGTGATAAAGTTAAAAATACCGTCGAAAATAGTCAAACTGATTTAACGGCAGCAATTATTGAGTCTCTGGTAAAAAGTAAGATTATTCGCTATTTAGAAACCAATGAAACTTATGAGATTGCTCATGATTCTTTGGCGGCAAAAATAGCCGATAAACGAAGCGATGAAGAAATCGCCTTATTAGAAGTCAAGCGACTCATCAAAAGTCAAGCGGCATTAAAAGCGGATGCACAAGAATTATTTACGGAAAAACAGTTGAATTTTATAGAACCGTATTTAACTAAACTGACATTAGAAACAGCCGAAAAAACACTGATTGAAAAAAGTCGAGCAGCGATTGTTGCGGCAAAAATAGCCAAAGAAACGGCACGAGAAGCCGAACTAAAAGCCGCACAAGCACAAGCCGAAAAAGATAAACAACTTCGAGAAAATGCAGAAAATGCCACCAAAAAAGCGACTCGCTTTTCTCGTGTCGCTATCATCGTAGCCGTAGCGGCTGCTTTAGCTGCCGTGTTTGCCGTTACTAACTTTTTTAACGCTCGTAAAAGTGAACAAAAAGCTAAAGACGCTTTAACTCAAGTAGAAGTACAAAGAGATAGTTCGAATATTGCTAAACAACGTGCTTTAGTTTCAGAACAAAAAGCGAAAGATGCTCTTGCAGAAGTCGAAGTACAAAGAGATAGTGCAAATATGGCGACAGAAAAAGCTAAAGCCTCCGAACAAAAAGCAACAGATGCACTCGCACAAGTTGAGATACAAAGAGATAATGCAAACATGGCGACAGAAAAAGCTAAATTAGCTCTAAATGAAATCGCTAAACGAGAAGTCAAAAGTGGCTTCACAGGAGTAGAGCAGTTTCAGTGGGCGGCAGCGATAGAACACCTTAAAAGTGCAAATCAAAGTGAAGAAGATTCTGTTAGAACACAGGTGAAAAATATATTGACGGATTTTGTAATAATAGGAATTTATAGAGTTCCGCCTAATAAATGGAATACGGAACTACAACCGCTTTTTGCTGCTTTTAGACAAACAAATAAAGGCGTAGAAGTTGATTTTGAGAATAGCAAAGGGAAAGCGATTTTATTGGATGATTTTGAGAAAGCACGACAGTTAGCATTACGAGGAAATAAAATAGCTGCTCGTAAATATATCATTCAAGCAATGCAACAAAAATTGGACAAAAAAACTATCATTCAAATAATGAATAAGTATGCTATTCCAAAATAAAACGACAATTCCTTCGGCGTTCAATCACTTACTAACCGAAGGGTTGTCTGTTGATATTTACAATCTTACAAAAGATTGAAAGATAATTTGCAGGACGATAATTGTACGGTAAAACCATGCTTACACAGCTTTAATCTGACAGGTTTATCGTATTGGTGAGCCGAAACCCGTTATTGTTGTTACGGTTGTTCGGGTTGTTGTTGTTGCGGTTCTGCACTTCGCAGTTGTTGGCGTTGTTGTTCCAACTGCCGCCCCGTTGCCTACGTTTCGTGCTTACAGCAAATTACCTTTTTTTGTACTCACCGAGGTTTCAAAAATACTTTTTCCACAAACTCAGGTGACATAATGTATGGCAATCGCAAGAAACTCATTTTATTTGAACCCATCCCCAACCCTTCCCTTAAAAAGGAAGGGAGCCAGACGACAGTACTCGATTGTTCGGACTTTAGAGGTCTGTCGTCTGGCTTCTCTCCCTTTTAGGGAAAATAAAACGACAATAGTTGTAGCCGTTTTTATATCAATTCTACTAATTTTTATACAACTTACATCGCTTTCTTTTCCCTAATTTACTGTCGCAAGTCAGTATCAAATGAAAGGCATTTTAAAATGTCATCCATCATTTTTAACTTTAGCTGGATAGCCATTTTTTCCTTAATTGAAAAGTATCAAAATACGCTAAAAATGACCAAAGGCTATTCATAGCTGCTTTAAAAGTTGGTTCATCTATTTTTCCTGTTTCATATTCCTCTTCTCGTTCTTTAATATGTGCTAAAACTCTTTTCAAGGTTGATTTTTTGATACGAATGGTATTTCTATAAATATTTGCTCCTAAAAAACGAAGTCCACGATGCACGTTATTCAAAAAAGAATGTGGTGGATTGATTTTCAGTTGTAAGGTTTCCAACAAAAATGTAGTAATTCTTTTTCTCCAATATTTAAGTTGGTCTTTATCATCTGAAAACAATACAAAATCATCCATATAGCGTATGTAATGTTTGACTTGTAATTCTGATTTGATAAATGTATCCAATTCATTCAAATAAACATTGGCGAAAAACTGACTGGTTAGGTTCCCTATCGGTAAGCCCTTTCCTTTTTCTCCTCCGCTATATACAATTTGACGAATTAACCAAATGACCTTTGGGTCTTTTATTTTTCGTTGAATAATACTTAACAACGTTTGATGGTCAATACTATCAAAAAACTTAGCAATATCAGCTTTGTAGTACCATTGATTCAATCGCAAATAATGTTGTCCTCGTAAAATTGCCTTGTGCGTACCTTTGTTTTTACGTGTAGCATACGAGTGTGCATAAAATCGTTTTTCATATATCGGATTGAGTTCATTTATCAATGCGTGATGAATAACTCTATCTCTAAAAGTAGCTACGGATATTTTCCTGCGTTTGGAATCGTTGATAATAAAATGCTGGTAACCGCTCGGCTTGTAAGTTTGAGTGATTAGTTCGTTTTGTAATCGAAATAATTCTTTTTCCAAATGAAAACCAAACGCCATATTTTCTTGGTTGGATTTTGTCCCTTTTCTTGCCTTTTTATGAGCGATTAATAGGTTTTCAAAAGTCGTGATAGTAGCGTATAAATTACCGATTCTTTTCATGTTTTTGTTTATGGCTTACAAGTCATCAGGTGACTTGAAGTCACCTGATGACTAGGCTCATAATGACTTTAACCAGCCGCCACACATTTTACCAGCTTCATTAATCATTTTAAAAACTTGTCCATATTGTTGAATGCTGATATATCGTCTATCTTTACACAATCGAAAGAAAACTCGTAGTTTTTCCAAATGTAGATTAATTTTTCTTAGAATCGGTTTTCTTTCTTTACTATATATCGCTTCTATGATGAGTTCTAATACTTCCATTGATAAAGTCATCATTCGTGAACTTATCGTAAAACGTACTGACTTTGGTAGTTGCTCACAGCGGTCGAGAATATAATTATTGGTTTTATACCAATGCTCGAATAACGGATAAGATGTTGGATTTGGCATATTTTCAATTGGTTACAGCAGTATTTGCCTTACTAATGGACACTACATTTTTCATTGTCGCAAAGACCCGACAGGTTTTGACCTGTCCCGAGAACTCGGGAAAACCTGTCGGGTCTGATTATCAATGATTTACAAATATTAAAACATCGGTAAACTAATTTTGTCCAGTAGTAACAGTATTCGCTTCACGAAAACTTTTGATTTGTTCTATTATCAATTGACCATAGCTTTCAATCTTCTTTTTCCCAAAACCCTTTACCGTTTTTAAACAAGCCAAAGTTTGGCAGTTTTTCTCAATAATTTCTGTCAATTCATTATTCGTCGCAATGATATATGGTGGAAAACCGTGTTTTTCTGCGGTCGCTTTTCGCCATGCTTTTAGCTTATCGAACAACACCTTCTCTGCATCTGACAAAGTCCGAGTTTGTAGTTTTTCCTTCTTTGTAGGTACAGGCACTTTTTCATAACAGATGTAGATACTCCAAAAAATCTTTCCTTTTTGCTCAAAAAAATTTGCCTTGACCTCTTTCACGACCTTATTTGCACAGAATTCCTGCACGATTTCATCAGGAAAGCTTTCGGTCACCTCATCGAACGGCAATGTTAAAATTTTCACATTAAACATTCCCAAATGTATATCAAAAATATGAATTTTCAAAATTTTCTGGTGCTTCGCACCCAACAAAACAACAAAACAACAAAACAACAAAACAACAAAACAACAAAACAACAAAACAACAAAACAACAAAATGTAAAAATGTAAAAAATTTAAAAACTAACGTGTCCTGGTGAGCCGAAACCCGTTAATGAGGTTACGGTAGTTCGGGCTGCTGCTGTAGCGGTACTGCACTTCGCAGCTGTAGGCGCTGATGTACCAACTGCCGCCCCGCTGCCTACGTCCCGTGCTTACTTCACCCATATATGCCAATTTTTCAAAAGGTTTTTCGGCATCGTAAGCGTCAAAACACCATTCCCATACATTACCGCTCATGTCATATATGCCAAGGCGGTTTGACTCTTTGGTTTTGACCTTTTGAGCTCGACTTGAGCTGTTATCATAATACCAAGCGTAATTTTGTAGTTCATTAAGACTGTCTGTACCTGCATATAGCTGCTTGCCCCGAGTACCCGGTGGGTTTTTATCTAATTTCGAGTAGCCGCTTGCAGCATATTCCCATTCTGCTTCGGTCGGTAGGCGATAGGCTTTTGAGGTTATGTCGTATTCTATTTTACTCCAGTATTCCTTGACATCTTTTTGAAAATAAATAGCACTATCCTTAGGTGTGATGATACGTTCTACTCCATCTACTTCTGCATATATGTCATAGGCTAAGTTCATATATCCTGTTTGCTCAGAGAGCCAGTTGCAGTAGCGTATTGCATCATACCAGTTGACATTCACCGCTACACGGTTTGCTTCTTCTGCTCCCCAGCCTGCGTGGTGAAAGGTTTTAGGGTCAAGTCCATTATCATAGCAGTAGAGGGCTATTTGAGCGTAAGTGACTTCGGTCGGTGCGATGTAGAAGGGTTTTATGGGGACAGGGATATTCTTTTCTGTAAATGGATAATCTTGTCCTTTTTTTGTGCCTTCTACGGGGATAAAGCCGTCATCGGGTTTCGGTTCGGTCGTTGTGTCAGATACATATATCGCTGTGAGCAGTAGCCAGAGCGTAACGAGTATTATTGTGGTTTTCATATTGTTGTTTTTTTATTTAAAAGAAGATGGAAGATAGTAAAAAAACTATGGCAATCGCAAGAAACGTATTTTGTTTGAACTAAGCCTCACTCATAACCTCACTCGAAGTAGAATGTCGTCAACTTAAACAATTTTGCACGATGGAGGCAATTAGAATTGCCTCTGCCCGTTCGCACAGCAGGCGAGTTTCATCTGTTGATAAAGCTCAGTTGAAAGGCAACCAAAAAAGTTGCCATCCAATAACTTAAGAGATTGAACCCATTCCTTAAAAATGGAAGGGAAAC
>Ga0306865_1000449_pt1 | contig 16262 bp, 16 predicted proteins | sample AntRauTorckE5431_FD_190441 | JGI IMG/M metagenome (GOLD analysis project Ga0306865, IMG submission 190441) | Saline lake microbial communities from Rauer Islands, Antarctica - Metagenome Torckler E5 #431 (v2) (version 2) | ecosystem: Environmental > Aquatic > Non-marine Saline and Alkaline >... | reverse complement strand
GATACAAAGCTACGCCCGCACCGGCCAGCTGACCCAGTACACCATTTTGCGCTACTTCAATGTAGCGGGGGACGCCGGTCTAGACTACAAAGAAGAGCAGGCCCAAAACGTCTTTCCACTCTTGGCCACCGCCGCCCAGATAGGTACCCCATTTCCTATCTTTGGCACCGACTACGACACCCGCGACGGCACCTGTGTGCGAGACTACATCCACCTGAGTGACCTAGTAGACGCCCACGTGCGAGCGCTGAGCAGCACCCACAGTGCAACGTACAATCTTGGCACCGGCACCGGCTACACCGTCCGCGAGCTGGTAGCAATGTTTGAACAGGTCAGCGGCAACAAGCTAACCGTCGTCGAAACAGACCGGCGCCAAGGAGACGCCCCGAGTGTAACCGCCTCAGCCCAAGAAGCCCAAAAAGACCTAAACTGGCAGCCCCAGCATACGCTTGAAGAAATGGTGAAAAGCACCCTCCAAGTTTTTTAATAGTCTACGGGGCTACCATCTAGTAGTCCGGTAGTTGGTGCTGTTAGAAGTAGCAAGATTTGGCGTGACAGTAGCCTAGATAAGTGAGGCACAGAATAAGTACTCTGTAACATTTACCACATAATGTTTGTTACCATACTATAATACAGAACACCGTAACGTAAGCATTTAGATTTGATATGAAAATTGGTTTTATAGGACAGGGATGGATTGGAAAGAATTATGCAGACGACTTTGAGAATCGTGGGTACACAGTAGTGCGGTATGCACTAGAAGCGCCATATGTTACCAACAAAGATGAGATTGCAACGTGCGATATTGTCTTTATTGCTGTACCGACACCAACAACACCGGAAGGGTTTGATGGTTCGTACCTTGAGGCAACTATTCCACTGGTAGGAAAGGGTAAGACAGCAGTCATTAAGTCCACCATTCTGCCTGGCACAACAAAGAAGCTTCAAGAGAAGTATCCTGATCAGGTTATTATGCATAGTCCGGAGTTCTTAGTTGAAAAAACAGCTGCGTACAACGCAGCAAATCCAGACCGAAACTTGGTCGGGATTCCTATAGATAGTGAACTGTATCGTGAAAAAGCTGAAGCTGTACTGTCAGTACTTCCTGATGCGCCATACGCCAAGATTATGGCTGCTAAAGATGCAGAGTTAGTAAAGTACGCAAATAATTGTTTCCTCTACACCAAAGTCGTGTACATGAATCTCCTGTATGACCTGGTTGCCCAGACTGAAGGTAGCTGGGAAGATGTGCGCAATGCCATGGTGCAAGATCCGCGAGTTGGTGAGAGTCATACAGAGCCAGTGCATAGCTCAGGACGTGGGGCAGGCGGACATTGTTTCATTAAAGACTTTGAGGTGTTCCGCAGGATGTACGAATCGTCAGTTGGTGATGGCGAAGGTATAGCTCTTGTGAATGCACTACGTGATAAAAATAATCAGTTACTCAAGAAGAGTAATAAAGATCAAAGTCTTATAAAAGAAGTATACGGAGATGTTTGAAATGTAGATAGCAAGTATACTACCCGCATGAGTATAGAATCAATTCGGTTTTTTATTAAAAGTAACTTCATTACCTCTCAGATTATTTGCAGGGGGTAACTTACATTAGCAATAAGATATAAAATATATGAAAGTTTTAGTTACCGGAGGAGCAGGGTTTATCGGGAGTGCACTGGCACGAACCTTGGCTGATAAAGGGAATGCGGTCACTGTGATTGATAACTTTGATCCATATTATGATGTGCAGTTGAAACACGATCGGGTCGAGAAATTTTTGGCTGGTATCGAGGTAATAGAAGGGACTATTTTAGACACAGTGTTTTTAGATTCTGTATTCAAGGAGCACTCCTTTGATGTTGTGTGTCACTTTGCAGGTAATGCAGGAGTACGTCCGTCTATAGAAAACCCCTCTGAATATATTAATAATAATATTCAAGGAACCCTGAATCTGTACGAAGTAATGAAGAAGCATGAGACGACCCAAATGGTGTTTGCTTCTTCATCATCTGTGTATGGCAACGATACTGCAGCTCCTTTTAAAGAGGATGCAGCAGCAGACCGTCCCATCTCTGTATATGGAGCCACTAAACGAGCTTGTGAGCTTATAGGATATACGTACTATACGTTGTTTGGTATTCAGACTACTGATCTACGCTTCTTTACTGTGTATGGTCCTTGGAGTCGTCCAGATATGGCCATGTTGAAATTTGCTGATCTAATGAAAGCAGGGCAACCAATTGATGTCTATAATAATGGAGACCTGCGACGTGATTTTACACATATCGATGATATTGTGGATGGTTTTGTTAAAGCTGTTGAACAACCACTGGGATATGAAATTATTAATCTTGGGCGCGGAAATACTACTGAATTACTAAAGTATATTGAACTGCTCGAGGCGGCCCTGGGTATTACAGCAAAAAAGAATATGATGCCAATGCAGGATGGCGACGTGTATGAGACATACGCAGATACTACTAAAGCTAAGGAGCTATTAGGTTTCTCCGCAAAAGTATCAGTTGAGGATGGTGTACAGACATTTGCCAAGTGGTACTTAGAGTATTACGGGAAATAAAGATAGCAGGTCCAGAGATCAGCGCTAAACTAGGGAAGTACTATATTCCAACAGCAGAACAGCAGAACAGCAGAACAGCTGGATGCACATTTGTTTGCAGGATGTACATACAATCAGACGTAACATTTGTATGCTGGGTTTGGTACTATATAAGTATGGAAAAGAACCCCAAACCAAAGATTTTAATCGTTACTGGGGTTTTATGGATTGGTGGTGGGGCAGAGAAGGTGGCAGCCAATCTGGGAAATTATTTTACTGACCAGGGCTACGAAACACACCTGCTGACTTTTTATGAGGCAGCAGAAAAGTATCCGTATCACGGCATTTACCACAGCTTTAATGAGACTTCGAAAGGACATCGACTAATTAGGTTAATTGGTAGGCAGCTATGGATTCGACGTTTTGCTCAGTGCGTGCACACCCTTGGTATTGCCTAGATTTTCTTAGAAGAGGCAAATTTCTAGGCACCGCTAGGTAAACGTTTTTGTTTATCGGTAACCTTTTTATGTTTAGTTTGGTAGTATACAATTATTATGGATGTGCCAAGCTTCAGCTCAAAACCAACGGTATATTTCACCATTCGAAAAAACGCGCGTGAGCGAATGTGGGAGTCAGTGCGGGCAGCATCTCGGGTGTGTCACGTGCTGAGACCACCTGTGCTTGCTACTAGCTCGGTTGCTCGGACTTCGGACACACGTACTATTGTGTTCACCTGTCTGAAAAAAAGAATAACGCAGCTATTTCCACTACTGCATTTTCAAAATGTGAACCTACCGCCGGGAGTAGATGTTGTGTATCTGTGGGGTGCTTTTCCTAAACAAAAGTTAAAGGTTCCGTATATCGTGGAAATAGATAATCCATATGTACTGACGTATTACAACCAACGAGCGTTTCGTTGGTATAGATGGCGGATTCGTAGTGCGCTCCAGAAAGCAGCTCAGATTACTTTTTTGTCTGAAGCTGCGTATCGACACACCCTGGAACTCGTTGGCTCTTCAATCGCTAATAAGTGCACTGTATTTTCACCATTCATGGAACGAAATTATGAGTACAATAAACGCCCCGAAGACGGCATTACGCGGTTTTTGTTCGTGGGTCTTGATTGGCGTCGTAAAGGTGGTCCCGAACTGCTAGAGGCATTTAGTAAGTTGGATCAAACTGATGTTCGACTGACAGTCATTTCCCGGGTTCCAGAGTCAATAATTACTCAATATGAGAATGATACGCGTATTATATTTATGGAACCACAGTCACGAGAGACATTGCTGGCTGAGATATATCCCACCCATGATATTTTTGTATTGCCGTCATTTCACGAGTCACTTGGAGTAGTATTGCTTGAAGCACTGTCATTTGGTATGGGCATTATCACCATGGATACATACGGTGCTCCAGAGATGGTAAACGCTGAAAATGGATATGTTATCCCACATCCAATATTGCAACCGTCTAGTTTTGCAGGTGAGATGGTTGTTGATTGTGTATCAATTGAAGCAAAGGAATTTTCTGATAGATACCTTTTAGGCAAAGATAGTTTTCCCGATGTTGTGGAACATTTACTGCTAGCTTTTAAAAAAAGTGTTGGTAATGCTGACGAATGGCAAAAAGCGAGCGTTGCTTTATTTGAAAAAAAATTTAGTCCGGAAATATGGTACAAAAGTTTAAATGGTCTTATTAAAAATATTTAAAAGTGTTATGAAATATCCTAAATCTCTGAAATATGTACTATTTAGATTTGCAGAAACATTTGGTTTATTACCGATGGCCCGTGCGGTTGAGTATGACCTGTTGCCCTATTCACAATATGCATATGGTGTTTATCAAGCTGCGTTGCAAGCGAAAGGACTGGGAGTGTCAGCTATTTCCGTAATTGAATTTGGAGTAGCGGGGGGAAAAGGTTTGGTAGCACTTGAACAACATGCTCTACGAGCCACAAAAGAAACTGGCGTAAGTATTAACGTATATGGATTTGATGCAGAATCAGGGTTACCTCAACCAGCTGACTATCGGGATTTACCATATGTATGGAAAAAGGGTTCGTACACCATGGATTTCACAGCACTCTCTACTGCACTCAAAGATGCAGAGCTTATCACCGGCGATGTGAGCGAAACGGTACCAGCGTTCATACAGTCTGTTGAACATCCACCTATTGGCTTTGTGTCGTTTGATATGGACTACTACAGTGCAACTAAAGCTGCTTTACCAATTTTGGAAGGTCAGGCGGTAACTAAATTACCACGGGTTTTGTTATATTTTGATGATCTGATTGGTAGTGACACTGCCTTACATAGTAGGTACAGCGGTGAAATGCTCGCTATCTCTGAGTTTAATAATCAATTCGAACACATGAAAATTGACCTTATTTCATTACTTAAACACAAACGGGTCTATCCAGCCGCCTGGAATGATCTGATGTTTGCACTGCATGATTTCGATCATCCTTCTTATAATACATATATAGGTGCTGCTAATTCACAATTGCCGTTATAGTCATATGAAAATTCTTGTTATTGGCAGTATGTTTCCTCAGAGTGCAGATGAGTCACTCGTCAGCGGAGTTGTAAAAAATGCATTTAATCACGCTCGTAGTTTAGCGGCGTCCGGAGTAGATGTCACCGTCATCACTGATGGTACACACACTGGTGCTTGGAAATATGCTGGTATGCAAGTGTATGGAGTGGGGGCAGGGGTACTGTATGGGGTTGTTAAAGCAGCATATCTTGACCTCAAAATAACTTGGCGACTGTTTCGGTTGGGCCGAAAGAAATTTGACGTGATTCATGTGCATACTGGTAATGTTGTCCTACTCATGCTCTTCAAAAAGTTAGGTATTGTACGTAGTGTGATTGTATATACTGCACATGGTACGACGACGCCAGAGCTGTTGGCAAGCAGACGTGGTCAGGTACGGTTCAAAGAACGTCTAGTTCACCTTAATGGCAGGGTGCAAGAAGTACTGGACCGTTTGATGTGGAGAATGGCAGATCATCTTATTTCAGTCAGTGCGTATCAAGTAGCGGAAATGAAGTCAATCTACAACACGCCTGCTGAGGTAATCTCGCAAGTTTATAATGGATATGATGAATCGTTATATACGCTTAATGAAGTGGCTGGACAGGCTCGCCGTGCTGTACTGGGTATCAACAATACTGATCCGGTCATACTATACGTTGGTCGTGCTACAAAAAAGAAAGGCGTCGACCTTTTACTGAACGCTGCTCCGGCGTTAGTCGCAGCTTATCCAAATCTTCGGCTTGTTTGTGTGCTTGGTGATCACGGTAAAGGTTTTGATGCGCCGTATGTCCAGTCATTGCAAAATGCTCGAGACAAGTCTACTGTCGAGTCACACATTTCGTTTTGTAGCAATGTAGCAGAAGCAGAACTTCCGAGTTATTATCAAATGGCGTCGGTAGCCGTTTTTCCATCACAGGGGTACGAGTCATTACCAACGGTCATTTTTGAAGCCTTAGCTTGTGGTGCTCCAGTGATAGCACCAGATGCTTGGGGAATACCAGAGGTATTATCTGAGTATCGTTTGCCCGAAACAGCGTTTGGTGATGAGCAGTTAGTTCAGGCGGTGTCGATCGCCCTTGAAGCACCATTTAATCCTACTGAGCAGGCAAAATCAGTCCGGTCATATCAATGGTCCACACTTGCGAAACAATATATAGATATCTATGAAAACCTCATCTCCTAAACCAGTCTCTGTTGTCATTCTTGACTTCGCTTCAGAAAAAAATCGCGGCGATGCGGCGATGCAGGTAAGTATTTTGTCTCTATCAAAACAACACTTTCCCGAAGCACAGATTGACGTTGTGACTGTATTTGGTGCCAATCAACACCCAGCGTGTTTATCAGAATTCGATCACACCTACGACACTGCGTCATCGGTAACGTTTCGAGGTGGGCTAGTCCGAACTTATGAACAACTTATAGCGGGGGATGCTCCGGCTAATCAGTGGCAGCGATTAAGGGCGTTGTTGCAGATTGCATTTGTGACGCTTGCTGTATTACTACGTATGCCGCACGCTTGGAGACGACGTCTAGTAATGGCGTCAGCTCGTCCGACATTTGATTGTCTACTCAAGGCAGATTATATCGTTTGGAACGGTCGTAATTTTCGCGGTTTTTCATACTGGAAAGAACCGCTGGCACTCTATACCCTCTGTGCCCAGCCATTGTTATGTGCAGCACTAGGGAAACCCATGGTGTGTTTAGGCGCTTCAGTATGGGAACTAAAAAATCCGCTGTCACGGTTGTTGATTGAATGTACATTCTCTGCTTGTCGTTTGGTAACATTGCGTGAACCAAAATCTTTTGCGTACGTGCAAGAAACATATCCTGACCTGGCACATCAGAAACGTTTTGTGTTAGTGCCTGATCTGTCATTACCAATGTTGCAAAGCATTGCACAGTCGTTGCCATCGTTGCCAAAATCAGACACTGTAACGATCGCTATAACTATTGTTGGTCGACGTGAGGTAGGGAGTGAAGAAGCGTATCTGTCGTATATAGAGGCTGTTCGATTATTAGTGACACATGTGAATAAAACATTACAAGCACATATTCTTGTTGTGCCTCAGGTGACGTTTGCTCCGGAAGCTAATGAGGAAGCAGTGTCTAAAGCAATGTCTATATTACCAGATGATGCGTATACTATTTTGACTTCAGACATGTCAGTACAAGAGTTAGTTGCAACATATAAGCAGGTAGATATGCTGATTGCTTCCCGGATGCACTCAGCTATTTTTGCTGCAACAGTGGGCACGCCAGTGCTCGCTCTCTCCTATGACTCTGGTTCTAAATGGCACATTTTATCAGACATGGGCTTGCCACACTCAGCCGTTATTTCGATCCAAACAGTTGCTGATACTGACGTCATTGCTGCGTTTGACGCGATTTGGAATGAGCGAGCAGCGCTTATGGAGCATGTTGCACAAACACTTGAAAAGCAACTATATCCAACCGCTACCGCACAATTCACAGCTGCTCGTGAGGCGCTACAGTCACCACATGTATGAGTTATATACCCCCTAAAAAAATATTTTTTTTGTTACCAAATCTAAACGGTGGGGGAGCAGAACGAGTAGTATTATGTCTAGCTGCTGCTTTACAGCAACAAGCATTGCATGACGAAGTTACATTGGTAACGTTTTCGACTGAGGGTGCGTATCAAGAGCATGTTCCGGCGCACATACGGTTGGTTGATTTGTCCGCACCACGAGCGCGCTATAGTTTCTACGCACTCTGGAGATTATGTCGCAAAGAAAAGCCCGATGTGGTTGTTAGTACTATGCAAGCCTCTACTGTGTTTGGGCTGGTGCGACGCTTTATTGGGTATACCCCATATTGGATTTGTCGGATGGAAAATCCAATCACTCAAGATCGTGTCACCATGGGTCGTATGTCACGATGGTTGTTTGAGCGAGCGCTAGCTGCAGCACATACAGTGGTGTGTTTGAATGATGCGATGCGTGATGATGTAGTAGTCAGCGCCTCCGTTCAGTGGCAACATACTGTTGTGATACCGAATCCAATTGATATTGAGACTGTGCGTCAACACGCTCAGATTCCAGTTACTCTACCGCATGCGGGACGCACTATCGTGATGTGCGGGCGATTAGTGACACAAAAAAATTATCCACTTGCTTTAGTATTCATACGCTCGTTACAATGCACGGATGTACATTTGTATATTCTAGGTGAAGGTGAGTTGCAAGCAGATTTAAAAGCCTTGGCAGCCGAGTATGGTATTACATCCCAGGTACACTTTGTGGGATTTCAAGATAATCCATATGCCTGGATGGCGGCAGCTGATCTATTTTTGTTGAGTTCACACTATGAAGGATTCGGCAATGTTTTGGTCGAAGCGTTGGCTGCAGGTGTGCCGGTCGTGAGTACCGATTGCCCGACTGGGCCGACCACCATACTATCTGCCCTACCATATACAGCGCTAGTAGAAATTGGTAACGTTGAACAGCTTACGACTGCTGTGTCAACAGTGTTTCAGTGGTCAGAAACAACGCGGGTTGCAGCAATAACGGCAGGACAGGTAGTAGCTGAAAGATACCGGCCAAGTCAGATTGCTTCGCAGTACATTAGTATATATACACAATCATGACTACTGCAAAAAAAACTAAAATCACATACGTTATTTCAGGACTGGGTATCGGTGGTGCGGAAGTACTCGTTAAAGATATTGTGCTACGGCTGCAAAAAATTGACACGTATGATGTATCAGTTGTTTCGTTGTCTGATCAAGGGCCGATTGGTGCTCAGCTCGCAAAAGCCGGAGTGCCTGTGTATGCCTGCAGTAGACAGGCTTCGGGTGACTGGTTTCGAGTCTGGCGTTTATACAGAACCCTGAAGCAATTACAACCTGATATTGTGCACGCCCATCTTTTTCATGCCAATGTACTGACGCGTCTCTTTGGTTGGTTGCTTCGTACTCCAGTAGTGCTGGCTACGATTCATAATATTCACTTTGGTGGTGCCACACGGGAATGGTTAATGCGTCTGACTGAGTGTTTTGGCACCCATACGGTGGTTATATCACCAGCGGTTTATCATGTAATGACTGAGCGAAGGGTGGTGAGTCAAGCACGAGTGACGACTATTGAGAATGGTATTGACACTGATCGGTTTGTGGAAGCGTCAACTGCCGAGCGTGTACGCTTGCGAACTGAGTTAGGTGTCTCTGACGATGTACTGTATTTTGTCGCAATCGGTCGTTTGATGGAACAAAAAGGATATCTAGTATTGTTGTCAGCTTTACGACAGATACGCGATGAGAATCTGACTATTGTGATAGATGTTTTTGGGGAAGGACCTCTTCGAACTGAGCTACAAACGTATATTGATTCACATGCTTTATCTAATCTGATAACACTGCGCGGTAATACTAATAATGTGCTGCCTTACCTTCAGGCGGCAGATGGGTTCATAATGCCTTCCTTGTGGGAAGGATTACCAATTGCATTACTTGAAGCCATGTCCACTGGCGTACCTCCGATTATCACTGCTGTGGGTGGTGTGCCTGATGTAGTGCAGCATAAAATAAATGGATATTTGATCGAGGCAAATAATTCTGAAATGTTAGCAGCTACGATGCGAGAGTTCGAAGCGTTGTCACCAGTAGAACGGAGAGAATATCAACGAGCTGCACGTGATACGGTGGTGTGTAACTATGCAATCTCAAAGACGGTTACACGCTACATGGCTTTATATGAAAAACTCAAAAAATAAATCATTCCAGACTAAACCGGATGTATGTCTTGTGCCATATAAGGGTCACTTAGCACCGTTATTACGAAGGCTTGAAAAACAGAGCAACCTCCATGTTTTTCGATACCGAGATATGCATATGGATGTGCAAGCATCCTATTTTCAACATACGCATCGTTTTTTTACATTTGGATTACAAGAAATTTTTAATTTATTTAGAAAGGAGATATATACACCAGTGTTAATTCTTGGATTAAAAAAAAAACTGCTAACCCTTAAACCAAAAAATGTTATTGTTTTTGATTTTTATCACTGGTATACATGGCAGTGTTTTAGTTTTGTAGCATCACAAGAAACCTGTAATATGTTTATATACTCTGAAACATTTAGGTGGCCTGAGAAGAAAATTCCTTATTTTTTTTTAAAATTTTGCCTTTATATTGCTCAAAAAAATGAAAGATCACTCGCTGGTATTTTTGTGTATACGCAAACAAGTAAAATATTCCTCCAATCATTTTTTCCTAAAACATCAATCTATATAATTCCGGCAAGTGTTGATATTTCACAATGGGCGCCAACCCTGGATGAACAGTCTGCAGATAAAACGGTTCGTTTGTTATGTAATGCAAGGTATTCTGCTCGTAAACGACATGAAGATATTTTTTTAGCCGTTGCACAGTGTGCTGCTGCCGGGCAATCAGTAACGCTTACCTGTATTGGGAGACCAGAAGACGGCAAGCAGGCTTTAGAAGCAATGGTGCAGCAGCTTGGTTTAGCAGAATACGTATCATTTGTTCCAGCTACCAACGATCAAATTGCATTGCGAAAGCTGTATCACAAGCATGATGTATTAGTGTTGGCGAGTGATAAGGAAGCTATTGGTATGGTGGTGCCAGAAGCAATGTCGTGCGGTTTAGCAACCATCACCAGTGATGCTGTTGGTGCTAATGTGTATGTCATTCCAGGCGAGACAGGGATTATTTTTCCAGTTGGTGACGTATCTATGTTAGCGCAAGCGATTAAAACTTACAGCGATCCAGTTTTACGTCATCGTTATGCTCTAGCCGGAGCGACTAGAATTGCTGAGAAATTTTCTACCCATTGCATAGCTGATCAACTCATGGCTATACTAGAAGATAATACTAATTAGTATGTTGGATTCATTGCTTAGAAAAATTACAGCACACCAAGGGGTGGTGATTCTGGAAGACCAGTCCTCCGATTGCTGCTTACAAAATCAGAGATTGATATTTACGTGCCGTCTTCAAAAATCGACACAGTACGCTTACAGCTCGTTACTGAAGATTGGATTATTGGTCCGGTTGGTACTTATATTGTGCGTGCGAAACAAACGACAGGGTTATTCGCACATTTGATTCGCACTATGCGACTCATTTTTTCATGCATTTGTGTATCAACAAAATGCATGTAGGCAGCTCTCGCAGACGCTGATTTTTTAGATTATCCGCAGACAGTTTTTTGATACGGAGTATAGTCGTACATAGACAGCATGTTGTGACAAGATGGGCACATCCTACAAACGATGTTGAAGCTTTTTGTCACCGCACTTAATGAATTCTTCGATACGACTAAGAAGGAACGGCGATGTGCGGCAACGTATACACGACTGGTAGCATATTTCCTAGTACCAATTATCTTGCAGCAGCTGTTGGAATATCTGGACAAGCAGTCTTGAAAAAGTACCAGCCTACAATTGTTTCTAGTGCGCCATTAAAAATTAAGGCCCACACTGCACCCCAAACACCAAAGGTGATAATAGCGAGAGACATAAACACTAATTTAGTGATTGGTATAATTGTGCTAAGTAAGTAGAGAGCTCTGGTTTGCTTATGGGCAATAAGTGTTTGTCTAAAAACAGAGCAAGGAATCAGTAAAAACAATAATCCTAGCCCCTGTGCAAGTGGAATTGACTCCGGATACTGTGAAAAGAGGAAGTTGAAGATAAAGGGTACGGTCAGCATATACGCGACCATGAACGGAACAATGGCTAGTGTGAACAGGCCAACCTTGCGTGGCAGTGTGGCTTGAAGTGTAGAGAGGTCACGTTGAACAAATTTAGGCAGAGAGATGTGCGACACAATTCCAGCTAAACCTCCAGAGTAGCGAGTAGCGAGCTGAGCGATAGAAAAAGAAGCAACTGCAGTCGGGCCAAGGATGTACCAGAGCAACACTTTGTCAGCATGGGCAGCCAGTTGGTTAAAGAGTCTCATGATACTAAGCTGTTTGCCGTAGGCGACTGTCTCCGGATGGTCGTCTCTGGGTGGTTGGTATTTCTTTATTACCGCAACATATACCAATAGAGTTGAGATCATGGTGGCACCAAGATATGCGCCAATCAACGTGGGGACATGGGTGGTGAAGTAAAGAGTGATGAGCAAGGCAACAGCAGGCAGGGGTTTACGCCAAAGGCCAAGTGTAACTGTATCTTTGAAGGCTTTTTTTCCGGTTAAGTAGCCCTCATACAAGATGAAGCTTTCGGTGATGGCGGTGCAAATACCGACGACGATGAAGGCGATGGCTAGGTCAGTATTACCATTGTATTGATAGTATCCGGCGACTGCGAAAGCAACAGCTATAACACCAAAACTCCACTTGAGCTTGGTACGTACCCCGCTGCGAAGCACTCCTTCATGACCTTGCGCCACGGCGCGCGAGATGGCGGTGCCAAGGCCCGTTAGAGTGAAGACCCCAATAATACCAGCCGTTGCGAGAACGAATTGGTACATTCCAAGAGTTTCCTTAGGCAGTATATTGGCGAGTGCGATGGTAGTTATGATGCCGATGCCAATTTGTGTACCGTAGTTGATTACCGTCCAGAAACCTCCATGCATAACATAGCGCAAATCAGTCTTAGTATATACCTGCATTTTTTCTAGCGCTTTATTAAGCCAGTGTTTCATTTCAATACTATAACTCAGGCTGGCTGGTAAATGATACAGTTCTAATTTTAATTTATGTTTGCCCAGTGGGTTTGTCTGGGGTTCGCTAAACGCTTAAGTTGTTTCCTGTAAGCCTTATGTTCAGGACTAAGTTCGGTCGGATCAATCTATCTTATGAGCTATGACTCTAATACCTTGTCCAACATCGAGGTATTGGATTCCCGAGAAAGCCAGTTCATAGGTTAAAACTTTGTGGCTGGTCCGTCCGCAAGTAATATAATTGGTTTCAGTTGCTGTAAGCACCACAGCTTTATTTCTTCGTATTTTTCAAAAGCGTTTGTTGCTGGAGTGTTGATATAGGTGGCTTGTTTTGTATTTCGAAAGAAATAATCAGCCAGTTTTTATCGGAATTTTCTTCTTTGCTCACCCATGTAATATGTCTGTCTTTAATCAGAGGCATTATTTGGTGTTCAAAGGTGTTCTTGATGTAGAAGTGAGTGAGTGAGTGTGCAGTAGGCTGGTGAAGTATTGAATCTTTGAGAAAATATAACTCGATACAGCTGCCAAATTCTAAGAGTGCCTGCCGCTTTGAGTGTCTGTTCCGTGTCGGCGAGCTTGTTAGTAGAAATACAAAGAACGTACGGAGCTTCATCAGAGTAATTATCGATGATAGTACGTAACTTCTGGTTCATTTCTCATGAGGTTGGTTGAAATAAATATCGTGATCGGTCAGCAAGAGTGCTTCGTCATCTCCGAAGCGAATAATTGAGCGACTCTTTCGGATAACTTCGTTGAGTTGAGTGTTTATGAGCATATTCAATGCGACAGGTTGAGTCGGTCGAATGAACGAAATGCAAAATAATAAAACCACTACCGGGTCGTAACGTAGGTCGCCAACAATTAGCTGATAAGCTTTCTTAATTACAGTCATGGTTATAGTATGGCAGTAAGTCCGTGCTCTTTGATTGAAGAGATGGTTTTAATCACAAAATCTACCTATGCTATAATCTGCTTTACTATGAAATCACTTCAAACTACAGCTAGTATACTTTTTACACCTCTCTCTTGGTTGTTGCGATCACTGATGATACAGCGCCTCCTCAGACGCACAGGTTTTCCATTGCCGTATTTTCTAGCTAAGCAACTCAATTATAGTGGTGTCGTTGATTTTACAATAGGTGACAAAACACTCTGCATGCAGTCATACAATACTCCCATCGAGATGACTATTTTCTGGAAAGGTTTATTTAATGGTAGAGAAGGAGCAGAGCTTCGAGTGTGGCATGAGTTGGCTCAGTCTGTATCAGTTGTGTATGACGTGGGTGCAAATACTGGTGTGTATAGTCTGGTAGCTTCTACAAACGAAAAAGCTCAGATATATGCCTTTGAACCAGTACCGTTAATCTTTGACATGTTGAAAGAAAATATTTCACTCAATAGTCTCACAAACGTCACTCCTTTGCCCAACGTGGTGAGTGATGAAAATGGTGCTATTGCGTTGTACATTCCACAGTCTGGGTGGGTTGATGTTGCGTCGGTAGATAAAACATTTGCTCAGCGATATGTGCAGGATGACGAGCTGGTGGAGATCGAGTGTCAGAGTGTCACGATGGACTCACACGCAAGTAAAGAAGGGGTAAGTGATCAAACTATTCTTGTGAAAATTGATGTCGAAGGGGCAGAGCTAAAAGTTTTGCAGGGTATGCAACAGCTGATGACTGCAGGGAAGGTGATTTGCTTGGTTGAGCTTCTGAACGCCGAAGCCTTCGAGGTGTGTAGTAAATACATTCCAGACTCATATAAGTTGTATGGAGTTATAGAACAAGCACCACATATAAAAAAGGTAAGTGCTTTTGTGCCGGGAATAAAAAACTATCTTTTTGTGCCGACACATATTGTCTCTGACTCTACACTTTTTAATACAATTAAATAACTTGAATTTGCTTCGGTAGACAGATTAAGTCTGGATGTACTGAAGCGTTTTCTGCATACTGAAACGGAATAAGTTCTCCAGAGGTTTTAGTAAAAATGTCAAAATACGTATTTAGGATTGCGAGATCTTCCAGTGGTCTGGAGCCGGCTCTGACAAGCTGACTGGGAATGAATTCGACACACAAACACTTCTTTGAGAGGGTTGCAGCAGCACCTTTGGGCACTTCTAACTCGTAGCCCTACCCCGTATCAATTTTAAGAAAGTGATATAGGGTAGGGCGTCAGTAAACGACTCAAGAGTGTCTCTCTGCATCGCTGTGCCAGCGGAATGGTGATGCTGCCTATGTTGCCACCGACATCAAGCATCGTTCCTCCTGCCGGTGTGTACTTTTTAATTAGGTCGACATCGGTATGCCGAGTCTGTCTGTCTGCAAAAATGCTATAGACCAAAAGTGCTGGTGCAAAAGCTAGTCGAGTATTTTTGGTATAGGAAAATGACAAACGGTAGGCGAGTGGACTATGGGCAGTAAATAAAGCCATGGCTCTTTTGAACGTGTAATAAAATCCATCACGCTGGCATAGATAAATAATTTTTTTGGCTGCTGGTAACATACGAGGAAGTATAACAAGACTGTTGGAAAACAGACAATTTAATTGCTTCGATTTTAGAGAAAGGCGCGGATGAAGAAAAAGAGCAGGTGAAGTCAGGTCATCACTAAACATCAAAATAAGTTAGTTTCTTCCCTGCAAGCATGGTCTAATGAAAGTAGAAGGATGCGGCAGCCGTATCCAGACGGAGGATTTTCGACATGTTTGAAACCTCAAAGCAAGAAAAGTTAGTGGCGCAGCAAAGGAGAGAGTTGCAGCCAATACGCACACCGACACCAATGCTGTCCGAGCTTCGGCTCCTGAGACAGATGATGTTCTGCCGTCCAGTTTGTCACGTGCGGTTGCTCAGCTCATTCTGGATGTTACAAAACGAGGAGTCTTTTTACGGGTATTGGATAGACGATACCGCCACCTGCGACTACGTCAGTCGTAGCTCAGTGCCAGACAAGGCCAGATTTGAAAGTGGCTTTATCATGGGTCACGCGGGCGATAGTCATATGCAAAACGTGTGGGTTGGAAACAAACTCAAACACCTCAGAGCGGTAAAGGCGACGCTGGGTATCAAGGTGACTGATGCGGAATTGCGGCACTTGGTCCACAGTGGTGAGTCGGTGTACTTTGTTCAACCAGGTTATCCTGAGCACTGCCCGGTCCACCGATTGGATACTCAACAGGCCCGGGAAGCTGGTGAAGCGGGGTACACCACCGAACTAAAGACACCCTTTGCGAATAAAAAGCTTCACGGGCGTCCAGTACAAGCAGGAGACCAGCTTGTAGTACTGCCTTTGGGCGGTGACTGGGTCAAGTCGCTGCGTTTCTTTCCGGCTGACTGGCTGCCGGCAGACCAGTATCGCCGCGTCTAACAGACAGACGTCACGGCGCTATAGTCCCCCTCACGATATATTCGCGGGTGGGACTTTTTTATACTTTGTATCCAGCGGTTTCACCCCGAAGAACCAGGGAGGAGCCCAGCAGGTGGCCACTGATTGATTTTTATTGAAATTATGGTCTAATGGCAG
>Ga0306865_1000447_pt1 | contig 16355 bp, 12 predicted proteins | sample AntRauTorckE5431_FD_190441 | JGI IMG/M metagenome (GOLD analysis project Ga0306865, IMG submission 190441) | Saline lake microbial communities from Rauer Islands, Antarctica - Metagenome Torckler E5 #431 (v2) (version 2) | ecosystem: Environmental > Aquatic > Non-marine Saline and Alkaline >... | reverse complement strand
GTAAGTGGGTTTATAAAAAAACGAACTTTGAAATAATGCAAACCGCCGTTTTCCGCAGATTTGGAGGAAGAACCTCTTATTCTGATGGATGTGGGGTTCTGATTACGGACTATCTGCATAAGATAGAATCGGGTGCAAAAGTCTTAATCCTTATTCTGATGGATGTGGGGTTCTGATAAGGCGTGAATTACGCCAATTACACTTACGTCCTAGTGTCTTAATCCTTATTCTGATGGATGTGGGGTTCTGATTACATTCAGCTCCACTAAGGGGCTAGTTGAGTATCGTCTTAATCCTTATTCTGATGGATGTGGGGTTCTGATTTGAAAGCGTAAAATCTGGCAAAGCAACAAAGGACGTGTCTTAATCCTTATTCTGATGGATGTGGGGTTCTGATAGGTATTACGTCGCTATGCGAAACTGTACAATCGTCTTAATCCTTATTCTGATGGATGTGGGGTTCTGATTTAATTGCGACAAGTAAGGCAAAAGACTACGAGGAGTATTTGTCTTAATCCTTATTCTGATGGATGTGGGGTTCTGATTTTAGGTTACGACGAATTTCGTGTAACAATGTCTAAGGACGGTCTTAATCCTTATTCTGATGGATGTGGGGTTCTGATTGTGATTGCTACGGGTGCAAAATGATGGACTTGTTTTGTCTTAATCCTTATTCTGATGGATGTGGGGTTCTGATAGATAGGGCGATTGTGTCCTATAAAAATAAATTAGAAATAGGTCTTAATCCTTATTCTGATGGATGTGGGGTTCTGATTTACAGTAGAACCAAATTATTACGAGGATGCTGAGAAAGCATACTGTCTTAATCCTTATTCTGATGGATGTGGGGTTCTGATCGGATGTCTGCCATATACTAAGAGCTGACTGCAAATGTCTTAATCCTTATTCTGATGGATGTGGGGTTCTGATACCTAAAGCAAGAGCAAAAAACAACTCCCCTTTTGTCTTAATCCTTATTCTGATGGATGTGGGGTTCTGATCTTTAATTTTTGATACTATGACTTGGAAAGAACGCTAGTCTTAATCCTTATTCTGATGGATGTGGGGTTCTGATCTAGCGAGGTGGACGTAAAAGAGTTAATTTCGATAAGTCTTAATCCTTATTCTGATGGATGTGGGGTTCTGATTATCAATGGAGTGGTTGGTATAACCTGTAACAAGGTGTCTTAATCCTTATTCTGATGGATGTGGGGTTCTGATGTTTGCAAGCAGGGGGACAGTACGTCCTCAATGTGAATGTCTTAATCCTTATTCTGATGGATGTGGGGTTCTGATGCTATTCGTCATGGTTGGTACAACAATCGCTTTACCTGTCTTAATCCTTATTCTGATGGATGTGGGGTTCTGATTTAATGGTCGGAGGACAATACGTCCTCAACATCGGTCTGTCTTAATCCTTATTCTGATGGATGTGGGGTTCTGATTCAATTTCAAGGAATGGGTATTGGTAAAAGGCGTGAATTAGTCTTAATCCTTATTCTGATGGATGTGGGGTTCTGATTCAATTTCAAGGAATGGGTATTGGTAAAAGGCGTGAATTAGTCTTAATCCTTATTCTGATGGATGTGGGGTTCTGATAAAGAGTTGATTGCTGCAAGCAAAGCAAAAGATTACGTCTTAATCCTTATTCTGATGGATGTGGGGTTCTGATGGGTGGTTGGTATTACCTCTAAAACGGTAAAGTCTAGTCTTAATCCTTATTCTGATGGATGTGGGGTTCTGATGAAGCAGAGGTTAGAGCGGGTGAAACGTGGGATGTTGAGGTCTTAATCCTTATTCTGATGGATGTGGGGTTCTGATAGCACTTTTCTTAAAATATTTATAATTAGACAGTTACATACTAAGTTATTCATATAGTTATATGAAAAAGTGAATAAGTTATATGAGTTTTGTACCATGTTTTAAAAAAATAGGGTGTTCGGTTGGTCTCTATTAAATTCATAAGTTAGTTCTTTCCCTATTATTAGTAGGCTGTTGAGCATATCTTCCCCCACGGGTAAGGTCAAGATACTGTCGTTGTTCAGGTAAGCGTCCTGTATTTCCTTCAAGGTCTGCGTTATCTCTCGATAGTGCTTCCGATGCAACTTAGCAAAGAAAATAGACTTTTGCACCCGCATGCAGCCCTTTTTTTCTAAGTATTTAGCAACGAGTCTTCTAACTTTATTATCCTCAATATCGTACATGATAAAGCAATACATCTCTTCGGGGGCTTTATGGTTTTCAATGGACAGGAAATCAATCAATTGTTGAACACGTATAGGCAGTGGCGTTCGCTCATCTGTTTGCGGGGGTTCTTCTGTCGGGAGCTTAGTATCCACCCCTCGATTCCGCAAATCAAAAAGCTCAATTGGGGGCGTTTTTTTCTTACGGGGCATCGTTATTGGAGTAGAACAAGAAGTTAAAAATTAGCTGGTAAACCTGATCGTTGAGTTTATCATCAACCGCCGTCTTTGCCGATTTAACAACAGAAAAGCCCTTTTTTCCATAAAATACGTTCACTTCGGCCAATGCGGTAGCCACAATACACGAAAATTTAAGACCGTAATGTATCGGAACAATCTCCGAAACGGTTATTCCATTGTTTTCGAGTAATAAGCGGGCGTCATTGCTGATGGTTTGCAGTAGTACGGGAACGTGCGGCGGAATCTTTTGTCTTACGGGAGCTCTGGGGTTTATTTTTAACCGTAACTGACGGTGAATGTCTTCGTTTAGTTCAGGTTTTGATTCTATCAAAAGACCCGTTATTTGCTCGGTTGTTGGCTCTTGCGGGGGCACAAAGGTTTGGTTCTGTACCCAAAGACGCCAATTCAACTTAACGGCACTTGCGTTAAAGTAAGCCGTGGTATCATGTGCAAGAAAGCAGATGCGTGTCACATCACTTGTTCTAGTATCAAGTGTACCGAGAATGCTCAATCGCTCGGCAAAGTTACGTGCAAAATCAAGGTAGTATGCTTTAAATAACTGGATGTCATCAATCGGTTCTTCGAGTAAACACACTACTTTAATTCCCCGCCCATTTGGTGAAGTAAAAGCAAGCACAACATCTGGCTGTTCAGCAATTTTCTGTTTCAAATCCTTAGATTGGATGGGGGTTTTCAGGCAATCATCAAAATCAATGGTTAGGGCGGATATTTCTACAAAATTATCCGAGTGGCGGCAATCTTCTTTGAAGGTCGCCGCAATAAAGTATGGCAACTTAACCTTCATTGAGGTATAGACCTTTTTATCAACCTGAGCAATGCGTCTGAGGCGGGTTGTCTCGCGAGATAGCTCATTTACGGAGCTACGTATCTGCTGGTAGATTTCAGCAAGCGTGGTTGGTATTAAGGCTTCCGGTGGTGATTGTCGAATATTTTTTCCTTCAAAAAGCATATAATATTTGGTAATAAATGAAACGATTTTAACAAGAATATGCTCACGTAAAGGTTTTTAGTTTACTGGCAAGTTTTTGTGCTTCCAACTCGATATGAACAGACCTACTTCGGCTGAGGTTACTGATACTCACTACCTCGCTGAGGTAATCATTAAACGTGTGGATAAGAATTCGCTTACCGGAGCTATTAAGCCAATAATTGCCCTGCTCAATGTCAAAGAAATCTGGGTATATTACTTCCTGGAAGCATAAGTGACAGACCACATAGTCTGCCCAGAAGCGAAAAACCTCAATAAAGTCGTAGGTAAGTACTGGTCTGTTGTACTCGTCTCGGTGCATAATACCGAGAAAGGGATCAATTCCAGCTTTGATTAGAGCTGCTTCAACTTTGCCGTAAAGCATGCCGTAGGCGTAGTTTAACAGGCAATTAAACATGTCCCTGCTTGGATGTTTAGACCGGTGCGTGAAGCTGTACAACGCAGGTATTGTCTTATTTATAAAGGCAAAGTAATTTTTACTACAAGCTCCTTCAAGGCCTCTAAAGGTTGCGTAGGCATCGTATGAATCTGAAACTTGATACTTTTTTAGTTTTGTTTGGTAGCTTTTAATTTTGATTGAAGTAACGTTTGCAACATCAGAGTCGTTTGGTTGCCGATCGTTCAAGACTTTTACCATGGTAAGTTGATTCTCAATTTTACGAATCAGGGTGTTTCTGATCCAATCGGGAGCGGCTGTACTCGCAGCAAAGCTTACCTGATTTTTACGAATGGTACTTATCGAGCCGAAACGGTTACTCCAAATTCTACCAAACGGAAACCCTTTCCTGTCTATAAATTGAAGGTCAATTTGGCTTTCAACGGAGAGGTATATCGCTTCGTAGGTTACTTTAGTAGCCGCGTGTAGCTCAATACTTTTCAGCTGATTTGCCGCAATAAAGTGTTCTTGATCGCCGACACGTACCCAAAACCTTCCATTTTTTACGGCGAGGCTCCCGCCTTTTTTATTTATTATAAGCTGCATTTTTTGATAAAAATACAGCTATATTGTGCAGCCCAAGTGCACAAAATATTCAAAATGGCAGTTAACAAATTTCAATTTAAAAGGCTCAGCCTCCTTCATGGTTTATTTTTGAGCTATAACCGTATCAGCTTCACCGACTTACTTACGCAGCTGAATAACCAGCTTGATACGGATAAGAGAATTGCAAGACGGACTCTTTTCTTAGATATTGCTCAATTAAAAGAGTTAGGTGCACCAATAATGAAAGAGGGAAAGCTCTATACGTACGCCGAGGGTTTTTCTTTATTTGAAGTTTTTAATCCAACTGAGGTCGAACTAATGAGAGAAACCGTTGGCTTATTAAGGCGTATTGCGGCTTTTGAGTACATTAAAGATTTTCTACCGGAAATAGAAAGCTTGATGTTAAAACTAAATTCACAAGAGTTGCAGCAAAGAAAGGTTATCTACTTTGAGCAGAATTCTCAATATCAGGGCATAGAATATTTACACACTTTATACCACCATATCTCAACAGAAAACGTCTTGGAAGTCACCTACGTTGATTTCCAGAGTAACGTTTTCCAGCACATCTTTCACCCTTATTTACTAAAAGAATATAATAGACGGTGGTACGTCTTTGGCCTTGAACAAGAAAGCAAAGAGATTTACCGATTTCCGTTGGATAGAATACGAAAGGTGGAAACTTCTACCAAAAGGATTGACTACCAGCCCAACGAGGAGTGGGATGCCGAGCAGCATTTTAAAGAAATGGTAGGCATCAGTCGGGAAATTGGTCAACAACCAGAGACGATTAGACTAAGGGCTTTTGACACTACTGTTGACTACCTACTCACCAAGCCGCTGCACGTTTCACAAAGGCTTACTAACGAAAGCGAAACTCACAGTGATTTTGAGTACGTTGTTATTAGAAATTACGAGTTTGAAGCCTTAGTGAGAAGCTTTGGGAATGCGGTAAAGGAGGTTTAAGACATTGCTTTTATTAGGTCTTCATTTAATTCTTCAAATAAGTTTTTAGAACTCAAGAAAGCTGCTTCTAATTCATCCATTAGTGGAATAAACTTTTCAAATACTTCAAGCGTTACGTGCCTTCCTTCGTGGGCAAATTTATTCCGAACGGAGTCAATACCTATTTTCGAATTATCATTTTTAAGGGTCAGGTAATAACTATTATAGCTTTGATACAAATTTAAAAGTGAATTTAGATGTTGAATTCGTAAAGGTGTGCATAATTGAATTTTCACTGGTACACTCGGAGAGAACCGATCAAATTCTACTTGATTAGTATCATCAAATAAAACTTTGTTCTGTCTAATTAGATCTTTGATGTAGTTCCAATCGTTTTGAAAGTTAAGTTTATACCTACTTTCAAAAGTGTAGTCAAGAAGATTTTCGATAAAAATTGAATAGAAAAGAATAGAAAATCCGTATTTACTCGTCTTTCTGAAAAATTGAGCGATACTCAAAGTCGTGTATAACTTATTAAAGTTTTGGCTATCAAGGTACTGAGGTTTTCTGTCTGAGTTTTCCAAGAACAACTTAGCGACAGCAGGATATCTTATGATATTTTTACCAAACTTACTTTTCTGATTGAGTGCTTCGCTATAATTATTATTAATCAAAGAATGAGCAATATTAATAATCTTATAAGTATCCTTATTTGCATCAATATTTAGGATTTTCATAGCACCTTCGTAGTTCCCAACCTCAATCAATGACGCTGTTTGCTCGGAGGTAATAATCTTTCGATACTCAAGGGGTTCTTCTGATTCCAGTTCGCTAATTCCAATTTTATCGGTAATGACATTTACAACTTCAAACCTTTCAGATGGTAGTAAAAAGTCGAGTGCGATTTTGACGGATGATTTTTGATAGGCAGTACCGCCAGCGTCGCATAAGATATAGTTGGCATCGCTGTTTTCACTGATTATTTTCTTTAAATATCCTTGATACCTACGCATGAGTCCGTTTGAATCGACAACTCTGCATTTTAAAGGGTACAAAATAGTCTGAACGCCGTACTCTTCTTGAATAAGGTATTGTAGTATCTCGGCTTCATACAAAGTATCTTGATTATTTCTGAAAGGTTCGGGCGTATCAGAATAGAATAGAATTACCGAGCTAAAGGTATACTTTTCAAAAAGTGGCGTCAGTATCTCAATACTAAGATTTGATTTTTCTGTTTCGTAATTTTCTAAATAACCTTTAGTCAGCTCGCGGAATTTTTTGGGTTCAATGTTTTTATTCTTATAATTTAAATTTCGGTTTCCGATATTAGCAAGAAGTATTTTCATAGATAGGTATTTAAGTCTTTGCAAACGTGATAAATTTCCTTGTCGAACCGAAGGGTTATGTTATTGCGGAGTGTTGGAGAGATAAAAGCAGATTCTAAACTGTTTTTGATAAGTTGTAAAACTTGCAAGCGGGTAATACCTGGGCAGAGTTTGGTCAGTAACTGAAAGTTCTGACTTAGCGTGGCATCGGAAATGCCAATATTATCTGAATTTACCGTGACAAGTACACCTTTCAAAAGGTATTCTTCTAGGGGGTAAGTTGGATAAGCAGACTTATCAGGTTTGAGCATCGGGGAAAATCCCTTAATCTGATAATTAGCATACGGACACATTTCTACGGCTATTTTTCGGTCAGCAACCGTTTGTAAAAGGTCAGCCGCATCTCTTAAATGTAATGCATGACCTAACCTGCGAGCATGAAGTGCATGTACGGCCTGCCAAATTCCTTCGGCACTGTCATTTTCACCTGCGTGAGCCGTAATGGCTAAGCCACACCTCAACACTCCGGTAAAATCTTGGCTAAAATATGAAGCTCTTGTTTTTTCATTTTCGAATCCTGCAAGATCAACACCTACCACTCTGCACTTTTCTTCTGATACTACCTTTTGTGATGAAGTAATTGCGAGAGCCAAGTGTTTGCTTATCGGCGAAAAGTCGCCCTCAGATTTACGGGTGGCAATAATTATTAAATTTACATGACATCTTCCTCCGGCATCCATCATGTGTTGAAATCCATTTTGAATATCTTCCAGAACTTCCCAAGCAGACCGGTTGCCACTCACATAATTATTGGGCGAACACCTAATCTCGGCGTATCCTATATTTTCATTTTCAAAATGCTGATAAAGCAACTCTATTTGCTTTTTTAATCGCTTCGCATTTTTAAAAAGAGTAGAGCCAGTGTTGTCACCTAAACGCATATAGGTATCCAACGATACAACTTCGTTCACGTTTGGCCAATTAGCGGGTTTTTCAATTGTTTCAGGCCAAACCGATACATTTTCATCGGCATTTCGAACAAGATCCAGCAATTCTCCAAAAGCAGCAAATCCGCCAAGATGGCAGTGTAATTCAGCTTTAGGCAATTGTTTTAACCATTTTATATCTTGCCATTCTAACGGTTGGTTTAGCCATAAAAGTGCTTCTTTAGGCAATAAGGCGAGGTTGGTAAAGGGTAAATCCCGGACGTTGTGTTTGTTTTTTTGTAGAAGTTTTGAAACGATAGCATTTACTGAATTCCGTAACGCTTGCTGTTCAGGAAGTTGAATTAGGTGAAAGCCGTTTTCCCTGACTGTCGAAGTAAGCTGGTAAGTACCTTTTGATAGATTGGTTATGGTTGACCATCCTTCTTCTGGCCCAAGGCTTATATAGTCAATAAGTGATTGCTTATTATCAAGATCTTCAAGCGTATCAATGCCCAGTACCTGAACATGAAATACTTGACGGGCTCCAAATAAATGCGTGGCCTTTTGTAACGAAGCAACCATAGATTTTGTACCACCCGAAAGGCAGACATACGGCAAGTCCTGTGCTGGCATATTAAGTAGATACCAACGCCATAAAACTTCTTCGTATTGGAAATGCTCTTCAGAGGAGCTGACTCTTTCTAAACCTTCAATAATCGCTACTTCTAAGGCTACATTTGGGTACTGCGTTTCAAAAAAAGTTTTAATTAAACCGTAGTCACTTTTTTTATTATCAGTTCCGATTGCACAAACTTTTGAAAACTCATTTGGTGCAGAGAGAAAGGCTTCGGGAAGAATAATTGTATGAAGTCCTAACTGACAATAAAGGGTTTTCATAAAAGGTAATCATTTAGGTGCAATGTGAATAACTCGCTCTATATTTTTCTTTTTAACGACTAACCTAACTGTACAAATATATCCAATTGGCATGGCAGCACATTCAGACATAGTGATATGCTTCTTTTCGTGCCCTTTTAGATAAATATTGACTTTGGTCGGTTTGCTTTGCGTTACCACGGCATCAACTTCTAATCCATTTGTTGGGCTTGCGTCGAGCATCTGAGGTTTTTTAGCTTCTTCGGCGGCGAGGCGTTCGGTTTCTATTCGAGCGGCTTCGGCTTTTTGCTCGGTTTCCAATCGTTCGGCTTCCTGAGTTTCTGCTGTTGCTTGTCCTGCTAAAACTGCATTCTCTTGAGCTAAAAGTTCTTCATGGCTTGTTTTTCGTAGTATAATAAAACCAAGCGGCTCGGCATATCGAATATTATCTCTGGTAAATAAAGCTACTTTTCGTGATTTGTACTTTTGCTTCCCATGGTTCCTACCACCATTGTGCGTTCCAGTATTTATAAAGTCATCGTATTGCCAATCGCCCGTAATCGAATGAAATCCCGATCCCGCCGCCATCCGCAGCATGCAAGCTTTGGTATCATCAAGACCTTCCGCTTTCTCTTTAAGGTACTTTAGCGATTCACACATGATTCGTGAAGTATCGTCAAATTGGTACTTTTCAAAGAAAGCAATTTCTTTTCCTAAATACTTAATTGTGTGGTCGTTGATGATTTTAAACACATTCTCAAAGCTAAAGCTATTGAAAAATGGCAAGGTATGTTTTGGTGGTGAGTTGGTTTTATTTTCATGACTCATACTTGCGTTAATCAAGTTATTAGCCTGCTCACTTCGATAAGAGAACGTAGTAAAGCCAGTAGCACCAACATCTATACACTCATAAAAAGTATTAAATGAACTTTCTTCTAACTTATCATTAGTTTTATTCCCACCATTTTTCCACCCACCCTCGTTATTATGTTGTAGGTTAAATATTTTTGAATTAACCACTACTGAATCCTGAAAAGGCACATCGGCAAATTGTAAAAACCTCATTACTGAGTTTTCAAATCCACCTATTAACTTTTGTTCCTTATATTCACTTGATCGTAGCCCAGATTCCTTCAAAAAATAAGTCAACAAAACTGAACGAATCGCCCCTTTCAAAGAACTGCTTGGCAAATATGGTTTTCCATCAAAGCCACTGAAAGTGTGTCTGTTGATTTCAGTGGATACTTTCGTTTCAAATGTCTTGTAGGCTAGTGACCCCAACTTCGATTTTACCCGATTTAAAATAGCTCTCGTATTTTTGGTGGACAACATATTACTTAGTTGGTCAATCTCTATTTCTTTAGATAAGTTATCCAACGAAATAACGTACGTCACCCCCTCATGTGCAAAGAAGTCAACGCCTTCTTGCCAGTGCTGTTCGGCAGCGGCTCCCACATGCAGTGGTGACGCAATTTCGATTTCTAATAAAATACTTTGGTCAATCTTTTGTTTCATAATGCGATGGGGATAAATAGTGCTTTACCTGACCGCCAAACGGGGTGTTGCTTGTTAATAATTTCGGGTTGTAAGTCAACTACTTCTCCAAGTACGTTAGTAGCTGTCGGCATTTTAAATACCGAGCCTTCTTTAAACATGTACACACTTCGCTTCCGGAGGCTACCGTACGGCTCAGAAAGCCACCCACCCCGTTTGATAAGTTCGTAACGAGCCTTCTCGTCAAGCATTGCGGTAAGCTGTGGTTGGTCATTGGGGCAAAATAGCGAGAGATTCAGTCCGTAAGTACTTGGGGTACTAATTTGCAAAGGCAGCTCACTTTTCCATTTACAAGAAAATTGTCCATTGCCAACGTTACGGTCTGTGCCTAAGCCTGCACTTTGCAAGTAGTCTAACGCGGCTTTTACTCTCATCTCCATTTGGTCATTCTCAAACGAGAATATACCCCAAAGCCCAGATCCGTTCTTAAAACGAAGCTGCTCCATGTAAAACGGTTCTGCATCGGCGTGGTCGTTCCTCGGTTTTCGGATGCGGATACGTGTATCTGATGTTAAAAAACTTGCATCAATTTCAGAATCCGATAAGTAAGCCCCTTGAAAACTTTTTTCGACGACACCATCCATAGGTGTTTGCTGTAATGCCAACTGAAAATATTTTGCATCAAAGTACCGCACTTTTTTGGCTTTTTTAGCGAGTGCAGGGTCATTTTTACCTTTAGGGATGTTTAAACCACAAAACGGCTTAGGTAGGAAATATACAGTAGAATCCGCTGCTTTGGTGAAAGGAAACAAACTACTTGCCACAAAGCCACTGTCTTCGGTGATCCATTCACTTTTACCGAGCAATGCCCAAGTTTGCATAATCGCTGCCGTTAGGGTATCTGAATGCAGCAGTCTTTGGCTTTTTCCGTAATCATTTGCCCTAATATCGGAGAGATGCAACGGGGAAGTAAAATTCAACTCTAGTGCTTTATACTGCATTATTTAGGTAGTCTTCGTTGGTTTTTACTTGCTCTTCTAACGCAGTGAACTTTACACGTCCGTAGCCACGTGTACCACTTCCGCCCAAGTAATCGTCTTCTAATAAGGAAATTCCAGACTTCAGTATTTCCGTGTAATAAGTTTCCTGATCCGACATCTTATAGGCCGGTTCTATTTTACTACCATCTTTATATTCGGGCGTGTCAACAATATTGATCACAAATTCAACTTCAAACTCAGCACCAGCTGGTACTCGCTCTATTTGGCGAGGGTGCTCAGCAGTTCCTTTTATACGGTTTATTACATTTTCGAATTTTATTTCGGTGTAGGGCATATCCGTAAAATCAGACTCTCTTAGTTTTTGAGCAGAATCATCCGTTAAGTCCGCATCCCTGACAATTATTCGTGCGGGGTAGTTTTTTGAGCCAAATAAACGCTCAAAGTGTTCGGCTTTTTTTGAATAATTATTGAATTGGCTATTGGCGTTCTCACCCATAGCAATTTCCAAGAGACTTCTGATCTTTCCTTTGAGTGAACTACCAGGAATATAGGGTTGATTATTATCCTTTCTACGCACGACGGGACTGTCCACGCCGCCGATTTGCACACTTTCTTTACTATCTCCGACATGAATACCAGTCAGAATTGTCATTTTGTATTTTTTAAATATTTTTTTCTTTAACTGCATGATATGTTAGTTTTGGTATGTTTTCAGATCCTCTTTTTCTTTATGGTAGGCTACCAACGCTTCAAAGACATTTACAAAATTTTTAAATTTCACTTTGTCCTCGTTTATTGATCTCAGAAGTGGTCCAATTAAGTCATAGAATTCTTTAATTTTTGAAGCTTGCTTTCCACTACTAATATCTCTACCTACTGCATAGGCAAGCTGGGCATCAAGAAGTATTATTTCACTTTTCATGTTTTCAAAATCCGCTTGGATACGTTTCAAAGCACCAAAGAATTTGCGAATTTGCGAAGTAGAAACCTTTTTGAAGAATCTATCCTTGTCCTCTGCAAAGTAATGTCCCCAAACCCGAAAATTTTCAATATCCTTTATTCCATTTTTTAAGATTTCAGAATCTATTTTTTGTCCTTTTTCCGCCATAATTTAGTTGTTTTATAGTTTATCTCTGTGTTCTAATTCTGCCCAACGGCAGGCCACGATGAGGGCTTCGAACCGAAAGGTGTTATTTTTATCTATTTCCGTGAAAATCAAGTTTTTGAGTTCGTGTAAGGCGTCTTTTTTCTTTTGATCTGAAGTATCTTTTGCTTGTCTAGCAATTTGATAGGCAGCGTTCCACTTCCAAGACAAATCTGGCTTCTCGCCTTTTTTCTCGTTTTCAATATTTTGCTTGTGTATTTCGTAATAAGAGAACAATTTCATTAGCAATCCTTTAGAAATTATTTTGTTGTTTAGCCAGTTTACTAGCTTGTTTTTCCAGATTTTTATGGCCTCAAACTCTTCCCATCCAACGGGTATTTCAAAAAGACAAAGGGCATTTTTTATTTGCGTTTTGTTATCAATTTCTCTCGTAAAGTCTTTTGCCGCATCTTCTGCATTTCCTGCCATTTCGGCAGCTTTCCCAATCGGGAACTTCGGTGAAATAATGGCTAATCCGCCAGATATACTAAGTTCAGGGCGTCCTGTAAATTGAATAAATTCTTGTTGCACTTCATCCGCAAAAGCAATTGTTTTGTCCCATCGACCGACGGCAAAAATATCGTCACCACCGGAATAGATAATATTGACCCAATCACGAAATTCATCTTGTCTTCTGATTGTGTTTAGATAACCGCTAAAAAACCAATCTAACGAGCCTGAAAGTGTAGTGTATGCGGAGAAACTGGAATACTTCTTTTGAAAGCCGTGAGTAAATAATTTACCAAGACCGTCAACGTCCATCCTAAGAACCCCGATTTTGTTATAATTTCCGTGCCTTTCTACCACTTCAGATTCATCATTACCACGATTTTTACGAATGATTCCGGCTAATTCTTCAAATGTTTTAGGCTTATCGCCCAAAACAGCTACATCTGACCCTCCGTAAAATTTGAAACTCTGGGCATTACTTTGGGAGCTTCCTACATTCAGGAAGTTAATGTCAGCGCCTTGAGGAATTGATACTACGTGACTTTCAGTGAGTGTTTCGTGATCCTTGTTGTTACTGCCAATTACTACTTTTTGAAGTGAATCGAGTAACTGATGGCCATTCTTTAGTCGATTGTTCATTAGTAAGTGCTTGAAGTCTTTCAAGTCACTACCAATTAATATTTGTTGTTTTACCTCCTTTGTTACATAATTCCCATCATCCAAACTTTGTAATTTCTTCCCTTCCTCACCTGTTACTGCACAGATTTCGGTGTTTCCTCCCGCATCCAAGTTTCCGCCAAACAGCGTTTGAAAGGTAAGGTCGCTCGGTTCAAGAAGTTTTTCTTTGTATTTCTGTTGTTTTTGTTCGCTTGCACTTTGCGTAACCATCTGCCACAGATCGCCTAGTGTTTTCGCTTCCTTTTCGCCATCAATTAAGACATTGAGTCTTTCCTCGTTATTCACGCTATTATCGTATGACCACGCTACACTACCAAAGCAAATAAATAAGTTGAGGGCAAATTTTTCAAAGAGTTCAGCCTTCAATTTCTTTTCGGCATTCTTCATTGTCTCATTTGCGGAAACTGTATTGGGTAACAGCAAGAAAAACTTGCCCCCTGAACTGTAAATAAGGTTAGCATCATGTACCTCTGTCTCTGCAATAAGGAAATCTGAGATACCATCTAATAGAAGCTGTAAATAAAAAGAACGTCCTTTCAAACTCTTTGCCGCGTATTTTGATGAAATATCATAAATGAACTTCTGAATACCAGAAAGGTCAATGCACCACAGTCTAAGTGGATAAAAGCCTTTGCCTATTTTCCAGTGGTTTCGGTTATCTAAAGTAAATGCGGAAGGGTTTTCTTGTTCGTAATCATAAATACACAACGCCAACGCTGCCGTAATTTTGAGGTGCTCATATAAGCTGCTGTCAAACAGAGTTGATGTATCAGCCGGGATGCACCAAGTATATTTTCGTAGTAAGGCTAGTAAAGTCTTGGATAAGACTTTGACATCCTGTGTGGGGATTAGTTCGAGTTCCTGTTCAAATTGCTTCCAGAGGGTCTTGTAGTTAACCACTAACTCCTTAGCTTCTTTCCCAAGTGCTGATCCCAGAATAGTTTTCTGTTCAAGTGATAAAGGAGAAATTGGATATGTTTTTCGCTTGCTCTCTAATTCTTGACTAGTTTCCTTTTCTATTAATACCCTGTAGAATATCTTAGTCAAAGGCATTTTTAGAAATTGATACTTTCCAAAATTTATATCCTTCGTTGCGATAATTTTTGTTTGCTCGTCACTTTCTTCGGAGGGAATTTTTGTTCTATCCATACCGCTCGCCCAGTGATCAGCAAGAGTAATAAGGCCTTGTAATTTTGACGCAGGTTTATGATGGTTAGCAGCTAAATTAATTAAGCTGTCTTTGGTATCTTCCCACAAGTTAATGGCTTGAAATTTCTTCTTATTTTGCAGGAGAAACTCGTTAGTCCAATAGACGTGTTGGTGTGTTGGAGTATTATTTTGCGAAGTATTACTAATTACAAATGCAAGCTTTCTTGTTTCCTCTGAAAGTGCTTTTGCGTTACTCCAAAACCCATCTCCACGTTGCCAGAATTTACCTATGTCATGCAGTAGGGCTGCCAAGTACACGATATCTCTTGTGGATTCTTTTGTTGATGTCATCGTTTGTTATTTTCTCTTTTGGATAGTACCATTCCCATTCCCATGCTTACGCCTTTTCCCAGCCCTAAATTATTAGGAATGAATACATTGGTTTGAAAATCGGCTTGAAAGCCCATTAGTTTTTGTTGCTTGTAGGGAATTCGTCGGGCGTCGCTCAACTTTGTTATTCGCAGTTTTATCTGTTTATCAATGTCCCAGCCAATTCCTTTTGCCATGGATATGATATTGCCTACCAATTTTTTTTCCAGAAACTCGATCTCATCTAATTCGCTTTCCAAATTTAGGAACGCCTGGTAATTTTCTTGGCTAAGAGGCAACCAGTTACGAATCTCATAAGCGAAGGTATTCTCCCATACTTGCATCGTTATTTGGTTGAGATTTAAAGAAGCTACTTTTAATTTTACTTCCTTATCTCCAATTAGAATATCCCAGCTTTTTTTCTGGAAAAAATGGTGAATCTCATCAACACCCTCTTCAACACACACAATAGCCGGGCTTCTCCCAATTCTTTTGTACTGAATTGATGGATATTTATACAAGAAACCTCCATCCTTTTTGTGATTGTGAAATATAATATGCTCGAAACCTACTTTTTCTGCAATAGCAGCACGAAATGCTGGCACTTCGTATGGAGCAATTTCTGTATCGAATTTGACAATTAGTATTCGTAATTTTTTCAATGGGGCTAAATTCAGTTGCATCTTTAAAATGCAAACTATTAAAATAATTGTGCAACCTAATTGCATTTGCTTAATTTTTATTAAACGGTAATTAGGCTTCACAATATTCACGATTATGAGACTCTTCATCCAAGCTAGCGGATATAACTTCGTAGGTCATCGAGTTCGGTCACTGATTGGTTTCTTCCGAAATGGTATCAGCATAAAGTTGCTCATAACGAGGTTTGCGTTGCAAATAGGCGGGTTTATACGATTCCAAACTATGTATTTAGTTTCGTATTTAAGAAATTAAGTTCATCTTCTAAATCTGCATAAAACGGCGGTTTGCGAAATTGGTGCGGTTAACATTTAGGCGTTATTTAGGCTTTACAGTAATTGGACGGAAAATATGGGTTCACTCTTTAGGAACTTTCTTACTTTAGGAACTTTCTTAAATTTTACCTGATGTAGCTTTAAAGACGTAGCAAGGTATTTAGCAAAGGTTACCCAGTTTTATCCAGTAGTGGCTTTCCTTTGGGATGTTTTCTATACCAAAAAAGCCCCGGAGCAATCCAGGGCTTTTTTAATGCAATACAAGTATATAAACACGTTACTCGTGGTGCATTTGTAGAATATTGAAAAAAGCTGTTCATTTTGGCTACTAAAAGCCGTATATTTATTTGACTACCAATCATCTAAACACAAATGAACAACTTTATCGAAAGTTACGGACAAATTTTGAAGACTTTGAAAGAAGTTGAGCCGAATATAAATTTTCTTAACCAGATTAGGGTTCCAAAGCTATCTGATATTGAACTGGTTTCAGTAGCACTTACGGCTGAATATCTAAGCATAGATTCTGAGCATCAATTATTTAGAAAGTTACCCTGTTACCTTTCGGAGCGGATTGAGCGGTCAGTTTACAATCGAAGAAGGCGACGAC
>Ga0306865_1000445_pt1 | contig 16474 bp, 13 predicted proteins | sample AntRauTorckE5431_FD_190441 | JGI IMG/M metagenome (GOLD analysis project Ga0306865, IMG submission 190441) | Saline lake microbial communities from Rauer Islands, Antarctica - Metagenome Torckler E5 #431 (v2) (version 2) | ecosystem: Environmental > Aquatic > Non-marine Saline and Alkaline >... | reverse complement strand
TCTTGACTTTTTTATTTTATTTTATGATTTCCTGTAATTTTGAAAAAAACTAAAATACGCTCATAATCTTAGCGTATAAATCCACAGGTTTAAATGGTTTTGACATATAATCATTCATACCAATTTCTCTTGCTTTATCCGCTTCTTGCGAGCTTGAATTTGCGGTCAGAGCAATGATTGGAATATCTTGATCGTATTGTCTGATTTTTTCAGTAGCTTCAAAACCATTCATTACAGGCATCTGTAAATCCATCAAAATCAAATCATAACGATATGCTCTGAATTTTTCATATCCAACCAAACCATTTTCTGCAATATCAACTCTTACAAAATCTGACCACGTCGTTAATACTTTTTTGGTTGCAATTTGATTCAAGAAGTGATCCTCGATTAATAAAATCTTCAATGGACTGGTTGGTTTGTCGCCATTTGTTCTCTTTTTCGCAAAAGAAACCTTGATTGGTAAATCAATAGCGAACTTCGTCCCGACACCAAGATGACTTTCAATACTAACCGTACCTTCCATCTTTTCCGTTAACTTATTGATAATTGCCAATCCGAGTCCTGTTTTATTTTCCTCATCATAATTAACGGTGAGCAACTTCCCAACATCTTTTAGTTTTTCAACTTTATCATCGTTCATGCCAATGCCCGTATCTTCAACAATAATGAATAATCGAGCATTTACACTTTTGGTATCATTACAAATCATTTTCAGATTTACTCTACCACCTTTATTCGTGAATTTAATTGCATTATCCATCAAGTTATAAATGACTTGGTTGATTTTGTTTATGTCGCCGATTAAAACCTCGGGTACACTATCGAAGATAATTAACTTTAATTCTATATTTTTTGCATCAGCTTTTAGTTGGAATACCTGCTCGATACGTTGAACTAATTCTTCTGTTTTGAATTGATTTTCTTCGACTTTGACTTTTTCAGAAAGCAAAATAGAGAAATTCATCAAGTTATTTACGGCAACTGAAAGGTCATTGATTGAAATCTTTAGACCGTCCACATATTCCATAACTTGATCAGGACTTTCCGTATTTTCCATCAAAAACGATAGATTGACTAAAGACGATAAGGGAGTACGAATGTGAAAACCTAAATCTTCTAATATTTCTTCTTTGATCTTTGAAGTCCTATCAGATAGGTTCTTTTCAATCATCAAATCTTGTGATAATTTTAGGTCAGAAACATCTTGAACCGCACCAACCAAAAGTGTTTTATCTTCCGTTTCATCATAATAAACTTTCAATTGATTAGAAATATACTTTATCTTCCTTCCGCTAACAATGATTCGATATTCAATTTTACGTAATTTCCCATCTTTGATAACGTCATTGAAAGCATCTTCAAATATTTCTCTGTCTTCCGTATGAATAAAATTCAAATAATCAGAGAAAACAGGGCTTATACTTTGGGGTTCGAAACCAAAAACACGATAAACCTCATCTGTCCATTGCATTTCATTCGTAACAATATCCATTTCCCAATTACCGAAATGTGCCATTTCTTGAGCCTCAATATAACGACGTTCACTGACGGTAAGGTTTTTGGCATATTGTTCCAATTTTTGTTGCGAACTATGCCTTTGAAGTGCATATCGAATGACTCTACCTAATAAGTTAGAATCAAATTCACCTTTGACCAAATAATCTTGTGCACCTGCTTTAATAGACTGATTTCCAACAATATCATCACTTAAACCAGTCATGACAATAACTGGAATTTTAGGAAATTTTGCTAAAAAATTAGTTAAAGTCTTGAATCCATGACTATCAGGAAGCGAAAGGTCTAATAATACTAAATCAATAGGATTGACTTCCGCTATTTCAACGCCTTCATAAAAGGTATCGGAGAGGTGTAAATCATGTTTTATACCTGCTGATTTTAAGTATATTTTTAACAAACTTGCATCTCCTGGGTTATCTTCTATATATAATATTTGTACTTTGCTATTTAAACTGCGACTAGTCATCGAAAGAATTTATCTAATATTAAGGCAATATTATTTACTATTTAATGAAATTAATTCATCAGTGTTGAAGCACTTTTTATTTAAGTGTTCATAAGCCAATCTCTTAACAAATGCTAATTTACCATTGTCGAAAGAATAGCTGTACTTAGCCAAAACTCTTCAATTTTTTCAATTACATCAAAGAACTTATCAAAATCTACTGGCTTGTTGATATAACAATTAGCGTGTAAATCATAGCTATACATAATATCTTGTTCGGCATTAGAAGTCGTTAAAACAACAACAGGAATCCGCTTTAAATTTAAATCCGTTTTAATATCCTGTAAAACTTCTCGTCCATCTTTTTTTGGCAAATTCAAATCCAATAAAATCAAATCAGGCGTGGGAACATCTGCATAGTTACCTTCCTTATTCAAATACTTCGTAGCTTCTACGCCATCCATCACGACGGACAAATTGACCGCTATTTTACCTTCCTTAAAAGCCTCTCGGGTCAGTCTTACATCTCCTGGGTTATCTTCTACTAATAGTACACTAATTGGTCGAGTTTTCCTTATCATTTTATCTTAATTCAGTGAAAGTTATTAAATCACAAAAATACGAAGTTGAAGTAACTTTGTGATAATAGTTTATTGTGGCAATAGTCAAGAGAATTGCGACGAACTAAAAGGCATATCTTTTTCTTTGTAAACGAATATTATTAAGTTACAGTCGAAACGATATGACAATTAATATTTCGTAATGTGACCATTTTACAATCCTTAAAAATGTGAATATGATTTCATATATACACTTTTAAGGTTTATACTATTGCAACAAATCAAAAGTTTTGACAACTAAACCGCATCGGTATTTCCACGAGGTCTCGGGACAAGTAAAACCCACACGGTTTCCAACGAAAAGATGATTATCAAACACTTTTACTTTTGAGCAATTGCACTACTTACGTGTATTTCTTACGAACAATTATGATTTTTTTCAGTTACTTTGCAATAATAATTAAAAATTATTACAATTATATTTATTTTTCTAATAAAGCATCTACCATTTCAAAATTAAGTTACAGACAAATATAATATTAATGTTGCATTGATTTATTTTAAGCCTTGCAATAACTTATTAATACGATTTTAATTATTACAAAAAAGGAATAAAATAAATGAATCAATTAGCACAACTTCAAACTTATTATCAAGCATACGCAAAGCAACATACTTTTAATAACGAACCTAAGGGCTTGTATGAGCCAGTTGATTATATCCTTAGTATTGGTGGAAAACAACTTCGTCCTTTGATGCTTTTAATGACTTGCAAGTTGTTTTCCGATGACCTCAAAAAGGCACTTCCAGCAGCTTATGCTATCGAAATATTTCATAATTTCACGTTAGTCCATGATGATATTATGGACGCTGCTCCATTGCGTAGAGGAAAAACGACGGTTCATCATAAATGGAATACAAATACGGGCATTCTTTCGGGTGATGTAATGTTAGTTTATGCTTATGAATACCTCAGAAAAGTAGAAAGTAGCTTACTTTCGGACGTATTAAGCATTTTTAATACCGTTGCAATTGGTGTTTGTGAAGGGCAACAATACGACGTAGATTTTGAGACAATGAAAACCGTTACCATTCCTCAATATATTAAAATGATTGAGCTGAAAACGTCTGTTTTGGTAGCAGGAGCCATGCAAATAGGAGCATTAATCGGTGGTGCAAATAAAGAAGATGCACATCATTTAGGTGAATTTGGACGTAATATCGGTATTGCATTTCAGTTGCAAGATGATCTTTTGGATACTTATGGTGATCCCGAAAAATTTGGAAAAAAAGTCGGTGGGGATATTATACAAAATAAAAAAACATTTTTAGTACTTAAATCTTTAGAATTAGCAGACGAAAAAACGGCTAATATCTTAAATAAATTACTTTCTACTCAGCCAGAGGACGAAGCTCAAAAAATTAAAGATGTCACCGCTATTTTTGATAGTTTTGATATTCGGACACACGCAAATATAAAAAAAGAGGCGTATCGAGATTTAGCTTACGAACATCTAAAGGCTGTCCAGCTTCCAGAGTCTGCAAAGCAGTCACTTTATGATTTTGCTCAGTTTTTAGTACAGCGAGACGTCTAATTAATTGAACCCGTTAGGTCAAGGGGAAGCGTCGGAGTCCTTCGGTTGATTGTTTATTAAAGCAAAATATTCAGCTGTCACCGCTTGACCTAACGTTTTAATTATAAGGTATAAAAATCTGATTATCAATTATTTATAATCTTGGAAATCTATCAAAAACACCCAAGTGGTTGCACTGCCTGTAAGTTTTTACTTTATAATTTCAAAACTCATTTTTACAAAATAATATCACAAGAAACGCTCCTATTACTCCTTTTTAACGCACCGCTTAACTTTCTGACTAATTAACCGACTGAGAATAAAAATTGCGAATTTTCGCAGTAAAACCTACCTTTGTCTTTATTGGTCGATAATTTTATTTTATTTTTCGAATTATCAATCAAAAAATATTTCACTAAACAAGAAATTACTAATAATGAGCAAAATTATTACACTCGATGAATTCATCATCGATAGGCAAAAAGATTTTCCTTTTGCGACAGGAGAATTAACGGGATTACTGCGTGATATTGGCATTGCAACAAAAGTAATTAGCCGAGAAGTTAATAAAGCAGGTTTGATTGATATTTTCGGAGAAGCAGGTCAGGGCAACGCTTCTGGTGATGAGGTTCAAAAGTTAGATGTACTTTCTAATGATATGATGGTACACTTTCTGCGTAACAGCGGTGAGTGTTGCGGCATCGCTTCGGAAGAAGAAGAGGGTTTTGTTGCTTTTGAAAACAAAATTGGAAAATCAGCAAAATACGTTGTCGTATTTGATCCGCTTGATGGTTCTTCTAATATTGACGCAAACGTGCCAATTGGAACGATTTTCGGAATTTATCGCAGACTTTCGCCAGAAGGAGAAATTACAGAATTAAGAGATTTTCTTCAAAAAGGAAGTGAACAGGTGGCAGCTGGTTACGTTATGTTCGGCTCTTCAACCATTTTAGCCTATACCACTGGAAATGGTGTAAATATCTTTACTTTGGATACCTCGATTGGTGAATTCTGCTTATCGCACAGGAATCTAAAAATGCCGGAAACTGGTAAAATCTACTCGGTCAATCAAGGTTATTATATCAAATTCGACTTAGAAATGCGTCGTTATATTGATTATTGTAATGACAAGGCTCACCGTTTGCGCTATATTGGGACGATGGTCGCTGATATTCATAGAACCTTAATCAAAGGTGGAATTTTTATTTATCCTGCGATGATTGGCTACCCGAACGGTAAACTACGATTGCTTTATGAATGTAATCCACTTTCGTTTTTGATTGAACAAGCGGGTGGAAAATCTATTAATGGCAGTCTGAAACGAGTCATGGATATTCCGCTGACGGAATTACACCAAACGTCTTCTATTATTATGGGATCAAAGGAAATGGTAGATAATTTTGAAAAATTTGTAGCAAAATACGGTGCATCTTCGTTTAATTAATTTAAAAAAAATTGAGGAATGAGGGATAAGGTTTTAAGGGAGATTTACCTCGTATCTGAATCCCTCATTCCTCAAAACCTTTTGATGCTTTCAGCGGTTTCTTATTTTTGATAATTTTTAATTAATAAGAGAAACCATGAGTTTTTGGAACAAATCAAAAGAGGGTAGTCAAGGAGCGGCATCAAATAATGTTGATTGGCAATTGTTAAATACGGAAATGGATTTAGATGATTTGAGGTTGAAATCAGTCAGTAAACCACAAATTATCTTTAAGCATAGTACTCGTTGTTCTATCAGTTCGATGGCAAAACGTAGATTAGAACGAACTTGGAATATTGGTGAAGGTCAAGCAGATATTCATTATTTAGATTTGATTGCTTATCGCTCCATTTCTAATAAAATTGTAGATGATTTTGGAGTGCCGCATCAATCTCCTCAAATATTGATTATTAAAAACGGACAATCTGTTTTTGATACTTCGCATAACGATATTGATGTAGAAACAATTACGGAATATTTATAATTTAAAAAACCGAATCGCAACGTTGTGATTCGGTTTTTCTATTTTGATAAATACTTTTTGAAGTCTATTTCAATCCGAAATTTATAAATATAAAATCTTTTTAATCCAATAGTTCGTAATACATTAATTCTTTCTCATCATTCGGAATTCGAGTAATTTTAATGAACTCAAAGCCTAATTTTTCTAAAAGTTTTTGAGAGGAGAAATTTGTTTGTGTTGTAATTGCACTCAACTTTTTGATACCAAAATGAATCTTACCTGCATACAAAATCTTATTTGCGGCTTCAAAAGCGTAACCTTTCCTCTCATAAGCAGGCAGAAATGCGAAGCCAATATCAATCCCTTTCAGACCTTCTCTGTCATACAAGCCACAGCTACCTACTTTCGCATTATCTGATTTTCTAATCACGATATAGTTTCCGTAGCCGAGCCGTTCAAACTGTGGTAACATTCGATTTTTAATATATTCTTCTGCATCGTCAATGGAATTTACCTTTCTGTCGCCAATAAATTGTTTCCATTTTGGCGAGTTTAACAATTCAAAAATGAAAGCGGCATCTTCAGTTCGTGCAGGTTTTAATAATAAGCGTTCGGTTTCTAAAATCATTGGTTGGTTTTGTTTGACTTGTTAATTAGTAGTTGAAAATCCAGTTTTTTGATAAACCTGATGGAAGCGACGAATGCCCATATTTTCCCAAAAAATCGGGAAAAATCGGCATAGATTTTTTTGGGGAAAATTACCTTTGCAATTTAACACTTTATATATCGTCAGTTTTTAATAAAATATCCTATTGAAGAGTTTTTTTTCTGTGTGCAGTAGGAATCAAATCGGAATTATTGGCGTAATTCATCGTTGCGAATGATACGAAAGCTGGTGATTCCAATAGATTAACCTTTCCACAAATATTAAAAATATTTGTATAGTTCAATGTTTTTTTAATACTTTCGCAAATATCAAAATGACTCGAGCCGCCAATTAATAAAACCGGCAAATATTTGGGTGATTTTTGAATTATTACCATACATTTTTTGGTAGGGAATTGTTTGATAAGCCAAATTCATAAGAATCGTGATGAGATTTTGCATATTAATATCAAATCATAATTTTATGATTGAATAATTTTCAATAGTTTGTAAAAGTTTTTGTACTTTGAATATTGTTTTCCGCTCCCTTATTCTAAACAAAAAATTGGTTTAAGTACGGATAGTTTTTTAAAAATATTCATTGCATTTTTAGCGTAAAAAATCCAATGGAGTATCAAGAAAAATGAAAATTTGAACTACTAAGGCACAAAGTAAACGTGCTAATAATCAATTGAATACGAATTTTTGGTTCTTTGTATCTTTTTTTGGACTTTGGACAGAATTAATAAAAAATGTTTGATACGAGTTTGCACAAATTACATTAATTTTAAAATGTTGTTTATCAACACTTTAAACATTGTAAAAAATAAAATAAATCGTGACAATTCGTGATTAAAATATTTCGTCCAAAGTCCAAACCTTTTTAGTTCAATCAAAAATGTATAGTGGTTTAACTTTAGATATTAGATTTTTATGAATCTCACATCTGTATAATTTATTTATAAAATAAAAAAGTATATGAAAACGAAGAATTATTTATGGTTGGTTTTAATTTGTATGAGTTTTGTAGCCAATGCACAGGAGTACGGTAAGGCAATTTTTTTAGGCGATAATTTTCATAATTTGCAAATGGCAAGTGGCGAAATTTATAATAAAAATACAATGTTTATTGCTGGGCATAAAGACCATCCTTTTGGAACGAAATTAAAAATAACCAACACGGCAAACGGTCAATCTGCAATTGCGACCGTCAAAGACAGAGGACCTTTCGTTACGGGCAAAATAGTCGTTGTTTCTCGCAAAGTAGGAGAATTAATAGGAATGGTTTATGACAATGAAGTAAGTGTGAAAGTAGAAGTTGTGGGTGCAGGAACGACAAGCGTAGTAACGACAACAACGGCAGAAGAAACTCCAAAACCCCGTGCAGTAACACCGCCAGTCATTGAAAACACGACAAAAGGTAGCAACACGCCAAAAGAATACAATACAACTACAACTAAACCTGCAACTGCCGAAAAAGCAGCAAAATCAACTTGGAAACCAGCTAAAAAAAGTACTGCAACAGGTAATCTTTTTAAAGCGGATATTTTGAGTCAAGCTAAATCTGGTTATGGTGTTCAGGTTGGTGTTTTTTCAGACTTGGATTCTGTCATCGAACGAATTATTCAGCTAAAGGGAATTGGTTTTACGGACGTTTTCTTCACCATTGATACGCAAAATGGTAAAACGACGCACAAGATTATTATCGGAAATTATCCGACGCAAGAACAAACAACGGCTTATAAAAAAGCTTTAAGGTCTAAATATAAATTAGATGGTTTTGTAGTTGATTTTTCGGAATTGTAGTCTGTAAAATATTAGAAATCAATCGCAATAATCTAAAAATCAATCGTCATCAAGTTACAATAATTAATAAAATGAGAAGGGTCGAACGCTTTTAGAAAGCATTCGACCCTTTATTATGTTATGAAGCGGTAAATTATTTAAGCTGGTTTTACTTCAGGCATATTACATTCCTCATCAGATGTTTTACCGCAAACTGTACATTCGCCAATTTGTGCTTTTAACATCGGATTATTCGTTGCACAAGTGCCTCTAAATTCTTCACCTTTGACAACGCCTCGCAAATTAATTAAGATGAAAGACAAGCCAAATGCTACGAAAACGATTATTAATACTGGAAAAAAAGTACCCATGATTTTTTGATTTTTAACTATTACTCAAAGTTTTAAAACAACTTGACTATTTGAAAAGTGCATTTTAGTTTTGCAGCACAAATATAACGTTTAAAATTTATTAATTTAGACTTTAGACCGCTTTGCTTTTAGATTTTAGACGTTCAAGGATGTGATAAAAAAAACTAAAAACTATCATCTAAAAGCGAAGCAATCCAAAACTCTAAACTCTAACGTCTAAAATCTAAAAGCAAAGCGGTCTAAAATCTAATCCAAAATCATCAAATCTTTAAAAAATCGTTCTGATTTACTCTCTATAATGATGGTGTAAGCACCGCCTTCTATATTTCGGGGGATTTCAATTTTCGTTACCGAAGTACCTGCGACCGTTAGTGATTTTTTGTACAGCACCTTTTTATGAATATCTTGCAGCAAAAAGGTTGCTTTCTGTTTTGTCGCACTTTCTAATATTAAATCAATCGTTCGACCGCTCAAACTTCGGTCAATTTGCACATTATAGATACCATTATTACTTATTTCAATCAAATGCTTTTTTTGTTCTACCTGTTTTAATAATAGATTGTTGGGATCTAGGACAACATCATTAAGTTGTTGAGTTGTTTTAAAAATGTACTTTTCGTAGAAGTCGTTATTGTTAATTGTAATAACGGTATCTTGAAATTCTAAATCTAATAATAATTGAATTGGCATTTTAAAAACTTGGTTGATTTCCGTAATCTGCGTTTGACGAATAATGAGCGTAATATCTAAGTTTCTTGGGTTTTGATGAAACGAATAATTATAAACTGGATGCCCCTCATTATAAACCCATTGATTGAAAAAGGTATCAAAATCATAATCGCTTTTTTCTTTACAAATATTAATAAAATCAATCGTTGAAGCATTTTTATTTTGATAGCGATTGAGATAAGTTTTCAAAATATCAAAGAAAACTTCGTCACCGACAAGACCTCTCAAAAGGTGCAAAACATAAGCACCTTTATTATAAATAATACCCGAAAAAACCTGAAAAGGGTCATTGGTTGGTTCGCCATAAACTTTCCCACCTTCATAATAAGCAATTTTTTGAATACTATTTTGGTACGCAATTCTTCCATATCGGTACTCATCCCAAAGTATTTCCGCATAAGTGGCAAAACCTTCGTGAAGCCATGCGTCTTGCCAAGTTTCAGCGGTTACGCTATTGGCAAACCATGAATGTGCTAACTCGTGAATCATGGTATAAAATCGCCGTTGCGTCAAGTTTTCGAGGATAGGACAAGTTTGGGTTTCGATACCACTATAAAAGCCAATTTGGGCAAAAGCCATTTGTTCGTCAGCGAAAGGGTATGCACCAAATTTATCAGAGAAGAAGCTAAACACACTTTTAATCCCGTGCATTTGTGCCAATGATTCACTGTAATCTTCATTGAAAACATAAAAATCAATTGGGAAAAATTCTCCACTTTCCTGCTCAATTTTTTCGGTTCGTTTTCTATAATTAGAAATGGCAAAAAAGATATAACAAGGTGCGATAACGTGGCGATGTCTCCATTTAAAAATCTTTTTATTGTTGATTAATTTTAAATCTGCCTCTAATTTTCCGTTAGCGATAGCGATTAGCGGATAATCATTAACAATAGTGTCAGGAATGATAATATCTAAATATACGGAGTCCGCTTTATCCGAAATTTTGTCATTGCACGGAAACCAATAATGTGATAAAAAAGGAGTGTTAAGCGTTGCAATTATAGGTTCATTGTCGCCGTGATATTCATAAACTAATCCTTTTTTAAGGTTATTTTGCTTAATCGTTTGCGGTTTTCCGTAGTAGGTGATGTGAATAGTTGTTTGCGTTTCTGATGCTATTTTTTGAGGGAAAACAATATTCAACTTATTTCCTTGACGGAAATAGGTCAGGGAGTTTTCTGTATCATTTTTAATATCTTGAATTTTTAATGCTTGATGCAAATCTAAACTAACCGTATTGGTGGGGGAGGATAGGCTAAATTGGCAAGTCACCTTACCAGAATAATCACTTTCGTCAAGCCCTATTTCTAAAACTATGTGGTAAAATGAAACATTCAATACGGCTTCTTCTAAAACGTCTGAAAGTTTGTCGGTACGCCTTGTATCAGTACAAAAACTGAGAAATACAAACGTAAATAAGAGTAGCATTGCCGAGTGGCGATATTTCCATTTTGTCAGGTTCTTCATAAAAGTAATCTATAATTTTATATTATTGGAGAACGAAATATTCTTCAATTTATAAAAAAATTAATGGCAGTAGTCATACTGCTATACAAGATAAAAAGCTGAACAAGTCATGGTTCAATTAAAAATGTATAGTAGTACAGGCAGTAATATAAGTATTTTCGACAATGCTATTAAATCATTAGGACAAATGTATTATAATTCCTATAATATAACAATGTAAATTTATTGTCAATTCAATGAATAATGGCTAAATTATACCTAAACAGAAAGGCGACAAACAAGGTGATGTCAAAGGAATTTTGTATTTTTGCAAACCCTAAAAAAAAGGGGTATTGAACATTGATAAATGACTGGTTTTTAGTGCTTTTTTTTGTTATTAGTAATCAAAAAAGTAATCAAAATCGTGGTAATTACAGCTGTAATTGCATTGAAATTTACAATCGAATTATTAAATAGATACTATGAATATTGGAGAAAGGATAATTCCTATTGACATTAGTACGGAAATGAAGTCGGCTTACATTGATTACTCAATGTCGGTTATTGTGTCAAGAGCTTTACCAGACGTACGAGATGGTTTAAAGCCTGTTCACCGCCGAGTTTTATTCGGTATGTCAGGTTTGGGGTTGGTTTACAACAAGTCACATAAGAAGTCAGCGAGAATTGTAGGGGAAGTTTTGGGTAAATATCATCCACATGGTGACTCTTCCGTTTATGATACGATGGTGCGGATGGCTCAGAATTGGTCTTTGCGATATCCTTTGGTCGATGGACAAGGTAATTTTGGTTCGATGGATGGCGATAGCCCTGCGGCTATGCGTTACACAGAGGCGAGATTATCCCGAATTAGTGATGAAATTCTGGCTGACCTTGAAAAAGATACGGTTGATTTTAGGCTCAATTTCGATGATACGTTAAAAGAACCAACCGTTTTACCAACTCGTATTCCGAATTTATTGGTAAACGGTGCTTCAGGGATTGCGGTCGGTATGGCTACGAATATGTTGCCACATAATATGACCGAAATTATCAATGGTATTGTCGCTTACATTGATGATAACGAAATTGATATTGAGGGCTTGATGCAACACATCACTGGGCCTGATTTTCCGACTGGTGGTACGATTTACGGAACGGAGGGCGTCAAAGAAGCTTTTGAAACTGGTCGTGGTAAAGTGGTCGTCAGAGGAAAGGCAGAAATTCAAGTATCGCCTTCTGGTAGAGAAACGATTGTCGTTAATGAGATTCCTTTTCAAGTTAATAAAGCAAACTTAATTATTAAGATTGCGGACTTGGTGAACGATAAAAGAATCGAAGGTATTTCTGATATTCGTGACGAGTCTGACAGAAAGGGTTTGCGTATCGTTGTCGATGTCAAACGTGATGCGAATGCAAACGTCGTTTTAAGTAAATTATATAAATATACACCGTTACAAACGTCTTACGGTGTGAATAATATTACTTTAGTAAATGGTCGTCCAAGATTATTGAACTTAAAGCAATTGATTGAGGAGTTTGTCAAATTCCGTGTGGAAGTTGTGCAACGCAGAACGCTTTTTGAATTGAAAAAAGCACAAGCACGAGCGCATATTTTAGAAGGAATTTTGCTTGCTTTGGATTATTTAGACCAAGTAATTGAATTAATCCGTAGCTGTAAAGATGGGGAAGAAGCAAAGGGACGCTTAATGGCTGGTGAGTTTGCAAAAGATAAAGTGGTGACTTTATCAGAATTGCAGGCGAAAGCGATTTTGGATATGCGTTTGCAGCGGCTTACCGGTTTGGAGCGGGATAAAATCAAAGGAGAGTTTAATGAATTAATGGAAAAAATTGATTATTTCAATTCAATTTTGAACAGTAAGGAATTACAACTTGAAATTATCAAAGAGGAATTAGCTGAAATGAAAGATCGTTATGGTGATGAACGTCGTACCGATATTACTTTCGCAGCAGGCGAAATCCGAATTGAAGATATGTTGGCGAATGATGAGGTGATTATTACCATTTCACATTTGGGATATATCAAACGCACGAAGTCTGATGAATATCGTACACAAAATCGTGGTGGGAGAGGAGCGAAGGGTAGTAAAACTCGAAATGAGGACTTTATCGAACACATGTTCGTCGCAAATGTCCATGATTATCTATTGCTTTTCACTGAAAAAGGACGTTGTCACTGGTTGAGAGTTTACGAAATTCCAGAGGCAAACAAAACATCAAGTGGTCGTGTGATTCAAAATATTATCGAATTGCCGCAGGATGATATGGTGAAAGCTTATATTGTAATTAAGGATTTGAGTGACGAAGAGTTTTTGGATAATAATTTTATCATTTTCTGTACTCGCAACGGAACGGTTAAAAAGACACAGGTTCGAGCATTTTCACGTCCTCGTTCTAATGGTATTAATGCAATTACGATTCGTGAAGATGATCATTTGATTGAAGCAAAATTGACCGATGGCAAAAGTCATGTAATTATTGCTTCTCATAGTGGTCGTGCAGTTCATTTTATGGAAGAAAATGTCCGTTCAATGGGTCGAACGGCTTCGGGAGTTCGAGGTATTTCAATTGCTAAAGAAAAAGATCATGCCGTCGGAATGATTATTATTAATCCGGATATAGAATTGAAAAATATTTTGACGATTTCTGAAAAAGGGAATGGCAAACAATCTCTTTTGGAAAATTATCGTTTGACGAGTCGTGGTGGAAAAGGAGTAAAAACCATGCAAGTCACCAAAAAAACAGGAAACATTGTCGCAATAAAAGCAGTTTTGGATACCGATCAATTGATGATTATTAATAGATCAGGAGTCGTTATTAGAACAGCAGTAGCAAATTTACCTGTTTTGGGTCGTGCAACACAGGGTGTTCGGGTCATTAGAATTGATGAAGATGATTCAATTGCAGATGTCGCTTTAGTTCCTGGAGACGATGATGAAGACGAAAATGTTAATGAAATTCTAAATGATGAAGCATCTGAGGAATTAGATGTTACAGAAGGAGAATAGTGTCGTCAAACACGACGATGATCAAAATATTAAGATTATAATTGTAAATCATCGGATTATCTCGTAATTCGATGGTTTACGTTAGCTTTTTTGAATTAAACAAATAATTTCCGAATAAAAGCTATGATTGTAATTAACGATATATTAAAAAGATTTGATAAATTAAATTAGCATAATAATACTATTAAACCAACTAATTATGAACTTTAGAAAATTGGCTTTAAGCCTTACGCTTGCTTTAATGGCATTCTCTATAACTGTTTCTGCACAAGAAGATCCTGCAAAGGCGGTTAGAAAAGCAAATACATCATTCGCAGGTTACAATCAAGACCAAAGTTCGGGTCTTGACAAATTAGAAGAAGCAAAAACTCGAATTGATTATGCGACTTCAAAAATTGACGAAATTGCTGGTAAAAAACAAGCGGATGCTTGGTTGAAAAAAACCAAAATTTACCTCGAATTATCAAAAAATGCAACAACTAAAGTGAAATACGAAGATGCTTTAGAAATAGCTTTTGATGCAGGTAAAAACGCAGTAAATCACGAAATGGTTAAAAGTTTCCAACAAACGAGTGCTGCTAAAGATTTGCAGGGCATTGCATTCGAATTTTGGAATCGTGGTGCAGGTAATTATGAACTTCAAGATTACGCTGCGGCATATAATGACTATAACATGGTTTTGGTAATCCATGATTTGGTTGAACCAATTGATGAATCTGCTGATCCACTTGCTGGTGTAGATATTAATGAAGACGGAACAACAACCGAGAAATATCCAACACACCTACAAGCAACGGCTTTCTTAGCAACAGCAGCAGGTCTAAACAAAGAAGCAGCTATATTATATGAGCAAATGTTGGGGAATGGAACGAAAACAGCAGAACTTTATAATGGTTTGTTTAAGTCATACTTTGATACCGATGAGGAAAAAGCAATGAAATACCTTCAAGAGGGTAGAGGTGTTTTTCCTGAAAATCAAGAGTTGTTATATAGTGAAATTAACTTCTATTTGAAAAGTGGTGATACTGAAAAGTTAGAAGCTCGTTTGAAAGATGCAATTGCTAATGATCCAGATAACAAATCTTTGTATTCTGTATTGGGTAATACTTATGACAACTTGATGAAAGATGCTACGGAAGATGAAGCAAGAGCGGAATTGATGGGCAAAGCTGAAAAATATTACAAATCAGCTTTAGAGAAAGATACGGAGTATAGCGATGTTATTTATTCTTTGGGCGCTTTGTATTATAATGAGGCGGTACGGTATAAAAAACTACTTAATGAATTGCCATTAAGTGCGAAAAAAGAATATGCTGCGACCACTGAAAAGTTCCAAGAATTTGCTGCAAAAGCACATCCTTTATTTGTAAAAGCAGAAAGTTTGAATCCTGGTGACCGTTCTACAATGATTGCATTGAAAGAATTATACGCTCAAGCGGGTCAATTAGATATTACTAAGGAATATAAGAATCGTTTAGCAAAATTAGAAAATAACGAAACGATTGACGAAGCTTTCGCAGGTCATCCTGCAACAACCGAATTATTTGACTAAACAATTTTTTAATAAAATAGAACACAAAGGGAACGGACTGAAATCCGTTCTCTTTGCTTTAGAATATTCTATTTAACATAATATAAATTATAGGAAAAAAGGAACGGACAAAAACCCAAAACCTCAATTTGCCAAAATCAAAAAGTGACGTATCACTTTTTGATCAATCAGCTATCAGCAGCAATTGATAGCTATTGTTAGATTGCAAATAAATCTATATATAACTAATTTACAAATAGATTCTTATATCGGTCGAATTTTGAAATGAAATTTGGTTAGGTTTCACACCAGCGACTTCAGTCGCCAATTAACGCCAGTTAACGCTAAAACGATAATTCGCATAACTATATATTTCTAATTGAACCATAACTTATCGTTATTTTTTACCTCAGGATTTAGTTTCTATATTGTACATCAAAAAGATGCCGAAATACTCCTTTTTTAAGCAGCCCCGCACTACTCTACTCACTTTTTAATTATTTTATATAACTAATCTTTTAGTTTAAATTACAACTAATTGATAATCAGTTTTTTATAATTATCAATTGTTACTGAAAAAAATTAAAATTGGACATATAAATTATTCTTTGGAAGTTTGTGAGAGAATGCGTTATTAGCATAAATTTTAATACAAAAACTACAACATGAAAAACATCCTACTTTACGGAGCAAATGGCTACACGGCTCAATTGATTATCGAATTAATGTTAAAATCGAATCTAAAACCGATTCTGGCAGGACGAACGGAGAGCAAAATCAAACCGATTGCAGGTAAATATAACTTGTCTTATCGCATTTTTGATTTGAATAATTCAACCGCACTCAATCAAGCAATTGCAGATGTTGAAGTCGTTTTGCATTGTGCCGGTCCTTA
>Ga0306865_1000442_pt1 | contig 16588 bp, 18 predicted proteins | sample AntRauTorckE5431_FD_190441 | JGI IMG/M metagenome (GOLD analysis project Ga0306865, IMG submission 190441) | Saline lake microbial communities from Rauer Islands, Antarctica - Metagenome Torckler E5 #431 (v2) (version 2) | ecosystem: Environmental > Aquatic > Non-marine Saline and Alkaline >... | reverse complement strand
TTTGGTCTGTTCTTATTCTCAAATCTTAGATGATATTCCGCAAAATAATATATACATGGCGGAAGGGGTTAACCATCGTGATGAAACCGATACAAGGGATATGCAAAATCAAGCTGGTCCGAATGGACAAGGAGCAGATGTGATGAGAGATATTTTTAATGACCTTTGGAATAGACCATTGGGAGATTTTTTCAAAACTGAACCACGATAATTATGCAAAAATCAATTATTGTATTGCTTTTGTCAATTATCGTAATTACACAATACTCTTGTTCAAAAGATGAACCAATTACAAATGACGATGGTGTTATTATAAGTTTACAACCTAATTGGGTTCGTTCCTTACATAAAGAAGGTACTTTTTTTAGTAACAGCATTATTCGAGAACATTTAATTCACGATGGAAATCCTATTGTTTCTACAACGGATGGAGAAAATAATTATTACATCAATAAAATTGACATTAACACAGGTGAAGATATTTGGAGATGGAATGATGTATTTAGTGGTTTTACAGGATTAATTGATATTAGCTATGCGTATATACATGATGATTTAATGTGGTATCAATTCGGTACAAGAAGTTATACCATTGATTTATCAAATGGCATGACAGTTCGCAAAGAACGTTTTGACGAAAGCTTTGATAGTCGTGTTACAGGTGTTGGCGACAAGGTTTTTGTTCTTGGGCGTACTCGTTTAGATTCGAACAGATATACACAGTATGGGTATGATGCTGATTTTATAACTGGAGAAAAAAGAGTTGCTGTTATTCCTAATTTAAGTTTAGACTATATTGCTGATGATGGATTAATTGGAGGAGTTAGTAATTACTTCGCATTTACGGAAAATAACGATACTCTTTTGTCAGTAGTTTATGTAGAACCTATGGAGAATTGGTATATTGACTCTTACTTAGGTTTGTATAACTTTTCTAAAAAAGAATGGATTTATGACCGGGTTAGTTTGGTTACACCATCACAATCGGGGGCTTCAAGTTTTCCAACTATCTACGAAAATAAAGTATATATGAGTTTAGGTAACAAAATAGTCTGTCATAATTTACACACAGGAGAACAGATTTGGAAAGAACAATTTCCACTTGATTTTCAATTTTCGGGTTTTATCGTGAAAGAAGGTCGAGTGATAGCTAATTGTGAAAACCAAATCTTGTATTGTTTAGATGCTGACACAGGTAGTGAATTATGGACAGGAGAAGGTTCGGGTACAAGTAGTCGATTGCGATATTTGAATGGTGTGGTTTACTTTAGTGGTGGTGCACCGAGTAAAATTTTTGCTATTGAAGCCGCGACGGGAAAAACACTTTGGCGTTTAGAGGCGGGTTTAATTGAAGAAGGTGCGGAACGGTTTAAACCTGATTTTTATCTTATTGAAGATAAAAAAAAGGTAGTCGTTTGTACGTTTAAAAATGCGTATTGCTTTGATGCAATACGATAAAAAAAGTTGAAGCGACTAAGGTATATTTATCTTGGTCGCTTTTTGTATAATCCAAAATGAAAAGAAAATAAGAAGGCATGCCGCCAACAAAAGCAACATCGTCCATGCCTCCCAAAAGGTCGGCACATCGTTGTTGCGGACGTTGGGTGCAACTAAAAAAACAAAACTTCACTTAATAATATTTCAAAAGTATTTTACGCCAAAAAATATATTTTGAAACTAAAATTGGAATTTAGGCGTTAAAAAATATGACTAAAAGCCTTTCAGAATTCAGAAAAGGATATTCTTTATTATCAATAATCTAAAATATAATTATTATGAAAAAATTTACATCAATCTTTATTTTTATACTACTTGGTTTTGTAGTTAGTAAAGGAGCGCCTAGCATAACGGCTGAAACGATAATGGAAGAATATCTTTCTATAAATGAAATAGAAGGAGCAACTTATGAAATAATGACAAGTGACGATGTAGCAGCTATTGTCAAAGTTTCTTACAAAGGATATAGTTGGTATGAAACTATTTGTTGGGCTGCACCAATAGTATTGCCAAAGGTAGCTTTTGGGCTTTGTATGGTAACTATAAAAAATCCTGCTGTTTGTACTGCTGTTGAGATTGGAACAGAGATGTTAATTGACTTAGCTTGTAACGAAAGTCATAAAGGAAGAGCAGGTTCAATTGCATATGTTGCAGGAAAAACAGAAAATAGAGGAACTTTAAAGTTTGCCACAACTAATTATTCTTATGCAAAAGATGCAAAAAAAGCACTAAGAGAACATAAAGATAAAAACTATGTTAGTTGGCAAAGTGTTTATGACCAAAATTCAAAAACAAAACCAGAGAACATTAATACAAGAAGCTATAATGAAGTAAAATTAAGAGATAATGATTTGAATTGTGAAAATTCAAAAGGCTTATCAGGTATTTGGAACAGTACGCAATCAAGTATTGTAAATATTTATGTTCAAGAAATGAATAATGGGAATAAACTCAAAGTAACATGGAATTTTAAAGGAAGCAGAAAATCAATCCAAACATATTTATATAAAAATAGTAATGGTGATTACATCGGTTATTATACTTATAAAAATGAGCGTAGAAAAAGTAAATTGATTGTAACTTCTAATAGAAGAATAGTTGAATATGACGGCAAAGGAAAAAAGAAATTTAGGCATGTTATGATTAAAAAGAGTTAATTGATAAAAAAATTAAGGCTATTTCAAAGTCATCTAAAAACGATTTTGAAATAGCCTTAAAAAATAAAGCAGCTGCCAACAAAAGCAACATCTGCCAGTGCCAGCAAAAGCTGTCACCGTCGTTGTTGCAGGACGTTGGCAGCAAGTAATGATAAAAGAATGATATCGAATGTTGTAGAATGTTGTAGAAGATATGAATTAACTTCAACAAAAAATAAGATGAAAAGAGTGTATTTAGATAGTAATATCTACCGATTTATTAAAGACAATAAAAGACCTTTATATACCGAATTAGGGAAACTATTAGAAAAATACTCTGATAGATTATTATATTTTTACTCTCATGCACACTTATTAGATTTAGAAAGAGACAAAAGTGAGAAGAAATATGATGATTTAAGATTTATGGAAAAGTTTGTAAAGGATAATTACTTGGTTTTACTCTTCAAAGAAAAATATGTAAAACCATTAATTGCAACGCCAATCGAAGCCTTTGAGGGTATTGACAATTCTGAACCAATAGAAGAGCTATTAGATTTAGATAAATTTTTTGGCGAAGACGATTTTTCTGATTTACCAATGAGAAAAAATTTGAGTAACCTTGTTAAAACTATGCTAGACTTTCCTCTTAGAATGGATTTGGAGAAGCATATGAAACTCATGCCTCAGAAAGAGCAAGAACTATTTCAAAAAATCATCCCAAATGCTAAAGATAATTACACAATAAGAGATTTGTTAAAGCAATTTGGAGAGACATATAACAGTTTTTATGAAGACAAGCGTACATACAAAGCATTGAGAAGGTATTCAATAGAAAGCCTAAATTTAACAACAAAATATAATATTGACATAAATGATATTAATTTCAATAAAAATCTCGAAAACACACCATTACAAAAATCATTTTTAGAATTCGTTGAACAATCTCTTTCATATAATGAGAGTAATAAAGAACAAGAAACATATAATTTTTTCACTTCTGCATTCAGCCTTTTAAATATATTAGGAATAGACAAAGAGCCGAATAAAAAGGCTATATTTCCGAATACAATTAATGATGCTCAACACGCTTTTTATGCAGCTCATTGTGATTATCTTGTATCAGATGACGAAGGATTGATTCTCAAATCGAAAGTATTATTCAGATTATTTGGAATAGAAACACAAGCTTTATCTGTTGAAGATTTTGTAGAATCAATATCTTCAATTGCAGGTTTTGAAGAGCAAGATTTAGTTTCATATATAAAATCAATTCGATATGAATTAAATCATCCACTTGTGCTAAATATTAGACTTGGAGAAAATAATAGAAAATACACAACTTTAAAAACAAGTGATTATCACTTCGGATATTTTAATCATTTTGATATAATCAATGATAAAGAAACTGATTATATTGTATTCTATAAAAAGGATAAAAATTATTCAAATTTTGTTTCATATGTTGAAATTGAAGCGGTAACTAACAAAATTGTTGATATATTTGGAAAAGACCGTTTTACTAATGGTAAATATTCAGAAACAGATACTTTAGCGATTCAAGAAGGCAAATGGAAAGGGAGGCAATGGGGCTTTGGAGAACAAATTTTCTATATAGAAATTAATGAAGGAACTGGAAAATTTAGTTTTACGATACAGATGAATAAAAATTAAAATAAACCTGCACCCAATAAATAAGGCTGCACATGGTACCGCCCGAAGTACTAAGCGTGCAGTCAGCATCCCAAAGAAAAATCGGGATGCTCTACAAAAGCGTAATCCAAGTGCTTAAAACCACTCAGGTTACGTTTTTTTATTCCCCAACTCAAAAAATAGTACAGTTCATCCTACCTACCCCAAAACCTCGCAAAAACCTCAGCAGAGATTAAAAGTTAAAATAGGCTCTTTAATTCTCACTCTTTGAACTCAAAATAATTTCTTTCATTTTACACTTTTTCAAGCAAGTAATATTTTTTTGCGAAAAGTCTATTCCCAAAACATACCACATAAACATTTTTCCTTATTATTGCAGCTCAAAGTCAAAATCCAAATATGATACAAATAGAAGGCTATTTTAGCGATATTCAAGAAACCCTTTTAGGAGAAATCAAGGCGGCAAAACGGAGTATTTATGTAGCGGTTGCGTGGTTCACCGATACTGTTTTATTTGATGCGTTGGTGCGTCAATTACAGCAGGGCGTTTCTGTTGCGGTCGTGATTGTGAAAGATGAGATTAATGAAAACTGTCGGAATGATTATGATAGATTGAAGCGGCACGGTGGCGAGTTTTTTGCAATCGAAGGGAATTTGATGCACAATAAATTTTGCATTATTGATGAGCGAATTGTGATTACGGGTTCTTATAATTGGACGTATAGTGCGGCTACGAAAAACCAAGAAAACATCACTATTACCTATAATGATTACGACCTTTCTTTAAAATTTATCCAACAGTTTCGGAAGATAACAGGACAACAAAACAAGGAACAGCAACGAATTGATAACAATCGAATTATCAAACGTTTGAATGTGATTAAGAATTTATTATTGTTGGAAGATGATGAAATTATTGGTTCTCAAATCGCAAGATTAAAAAGCGAAGGTGAAAATCCTGTGATTCCGAAAGTAGAAACAGCGATAAAAAGTCGACATTTTTCTGATGCGATTGCTTTGATTGATACTTTTATCACGGAAAGTAGTCGAGTGACGATTTACGAAGACCCGATGATTGCGGCTTTGTTGTTAGAAGTAAAAGATTTGGAATATCGCTTGTTGGCGATTGATAATACGTTAGCGGAAAAGGAGAAAACGCTGCGAGATTATACGCTACAATTCAATGCAATTTTGGGCGAATTGATTGAAAAAATATATAGACTTAAAAAAGATTACAGCTATCGAAACCGACAAGAAAGTCAATATTCGGAATCAGAATATCAACAGGCAAAAAAAGAATATAATGAATACTCGGAGCAGCGAACGGCTTTAGACAAAGAAGAAACGCACGAACTCACCGAAGCGGAACAAAAAGAACTCAAAAAATTATACAAAAAAGCAGCTTTATTTTGTCATCCTGACCGAGCAGCGGAAGATATTGCAGACGAAGCAGCAGAAACTTTTAAGGCATTACAAAATGCGTATCAAAGTCAAAACTTGGCAGCCGTAAAAGAGATTTTAGCCAATGTAGAAAAAGGTATTTTTACGAATGAAAATAAAATAGATAGAACCTTAGAACAGTTACAACAAAAAGTAACGATTTTACGCCAAAAGCTACATAAAAAAGAAATACAACTCAACGATTTGGAACAAAACGAAAGCTATCAAACCGCTATCGCTACCGATGATTGGAACACTTATTTTGAAACTTTAAAAACTGACCTAACAGATGAAAAACAATTCTGGGAATCCAAACTTACCGATTAAAAGCGATAAAAACCTACCAAATATCGCACAAACAAATCAACTCATTCAACAGGCAAAAGTGAATGATAAAGCCTTATCGAGTCTTCTAAATAGCCGTGACCCTGAATATTGGCTCAAAAAAGTACGGGAAGCATTGGATAAGGAAGCGTGGACGGAAGCGGTTTTTTATGGTCAAAAAGCATTATTTTATAATGCCGATTTTGTGAAAGCAGATATTGTTTTGGCGTATTGTTTCGGACGTTTGCGAGATAAAAACAAGAGTTTGTTTTATATTAAACGGGTTGATAGGCTTGGAGAAGTTGAAGCGGAGGTTTATCGGAGTTTGTTGAATACTTTGGAATTGTATTTTTTGAGCGTGTTTTTTGATGTTTTTGGTAACGAGTATACCGAAAACGAGTATGACTTCTTTTCAGAAAAGTTAGAAAAAATCGCACAGCCGATTAAATTAGATTTAAGTGAAAGAAAGCTATCACATGAAGCATTAATAACAATTATTTTAGAGAATCCTGATGTACATTATTTGAATTTAGAAAGAAATCAACTAACAAATATACCGAAAGAAATTGTACAATTAACTAACCTTACTTATTTGAATTTAGGATGGAATCAACTAACAAATATACCGAAAGAAATTGTACAATTAACTAACCTTACTTATTTGAATTTAGGTGGGAATCAACTGACAAATATACCGAAAGAAATTGTACAATTAACGAACCTTACTTATTTGAATTTATGGAATACTCAACTAACAAATATACCGAAAGAAATTGTACAATTAACGAACCTTACTTATTTGAATTTACATAGCAATCAGTTAGGAAGTTTACCAAAAGAAATTGGACAATTAACCAACCTTACTTCTTTGAATTTATGGAATACTCAACTAACAAATATACCGAAAGAAATTGTACAATTAACGAACCTTACTGCTTTATATTTACATAGCAATCAGTTAGGAAGTTTACCAAAAGAAATTGGACAATTAACCAATCTTACTGAATTACATTTACATAGCAATCAGTTAAGAAGTTTACCAAAAGAAATTGGACAATTAACCAACCTTACTTCTTTGAATTTAAGCGATAATCAACTAACAAGTTTACCCAAAGAAATTGGACAATTAACCAACCTTACTTCTTTGAATTTAAGCGATAATCAACTAACAAGTTTACCCAAAGAAATTGGACAATTAACCAATCTTACGGAGTTGGGTTTAGATTGGAATCTACTGACAAATTTACCGAAAAAAATTAGTAATTTGGCTACCCCTCCTACCCTTACCAAAAGAGAATGGTAATTTGGTGAATCTTACTTCTTTGGATTTAATTCAGAATTCTTTCGGAAATATGCCAAAAGAGATTAGTGGTTTGGTGAATCTTACTTATTTGCAATTAGATGATAAAGCATTTTCAGAAATTGAAATAAGAGAAATTCGGAATCTTCTACCAAATTGTGAGATTATATTTAGTGATTTCTGGCGGTCTTAAGAAGTTTTTTTTTGTGCACTTAAAATTACTATCAACCTGAGAATGTCATTTAGGAAATTCATGGAACGTTAAATTTTTTATTAAAGAAAAGCAAAGAAATAGTTCCAATAAAATATGCTTGTTTCATGGAAGTAATCAAAAAAGCCTTAATTTATAGCTGCGTTCATAAACAAGCAATCTACTTTTTACCCTTCCTGTTTCATCCGAGCGTAAAAGTCAAAGCAGTATCTAAAATCAGGTTTTTTAGCTTTTTAAAAATAATGATTCATTGCATGGATGAAAATTCAACTGGTAAAATATCGCTTAGGATAAAAGAAGTATCTTGGCTTGAAGGAAATGTCCTTGCTTATGGTTTTTATGACGAAATACATACTTATTCAAGGTTAACGATTCATGTAATAGAAACGGACGAGATGCTTCTCTTGGATATATTACCATTTTGAAATAATGAATTTTATAGACTGGCACTTTCTTTAAGCTTCACTTCGTGATAGCTGAAAAAAAGGTTTTATGAAACGGTTTGGTTTAGTCGATATTCTGATAGCAGTATTTAAACAGGAATTGAGTAGAACAAAACAAAAGCTACCAAACTGCTATCGCTATCGATGATTGGAACACTTATTTTGAAACTTTAAAAACTGACCTAACAGATGAAAAACAATTCTGGGAATCCAAACTTACCGATTAAAAGCGATAATAAGCTACCAAATATCGCACAAACGAACCAACTCATTCAACACGCAAAAGTAAATGATAAAGCCTTGTCGAATATTCTAAATAGTCGTGACCCTGAATATTGGCTCAAAAAAGTACGGGAAGCATTGGATAAGAAAGCGTGGACGGAAGCGGTTTTTTATGGTCAAAAAGCATTATTTTATGATGCCAATTTTGTAAAAGCAGATATTGTTTTGGCGTATAGTTTTGGTCGGTTGCGAGATATTAATAATAGTATGTTTCATATTGAGCGGGTTGATAGGTTTGAGGAAATTGAGGCGGAGGTTTATCGCAGTTTGTTGAGTACTTTGGAGTTGTATTTTTTGAGCGTTTTGTATAATATTTTTTATCAATACCAAATTACCTCAAATAAATTAGAAGAAATTGTACAACCTCTAAAACTTAAATTATCCAAAGTAACTTATGAGGAATTAAAAACTATTCTAATTGATAATCCTAACATACATTTTTTGCAAATAGAGCATTATGAAGAAGAAATTTTACCAAAAGAAATTTTACAATTAACTAATCTTACTGAATTGAATTTATGGTGTCATCAATTAATAAGTTTACCAAAAGAAATTGGACAATTAGCTAATCTTACTTTTTTGAATTTCAGTGGAAGTTCAAATCTAAATCTAAAAAAAATATTTTCTACTTTAAAAAACTTGCCTAATCTTATCTCTTTAGATTTAGAAGGTAATCAACTAACAAGTTTACCGGAAGAAATTGGACAATTAATCAATCTCGATAAGTTAAATCTAATTTGTAATGACTTAACAAGTTTACCGGAAGAAATTGGACAATTAATCAATCTCGATGAGTTGCATCTAATTTCTAATAACCTAAGAAGTTTACCAAAAGAAATTGGACAATTAACGAATCTTACTTCTTTGGTTTTAGTATTTAATAAACTAACAAGTTTACCAAAAGAAATTGGACAACTAACTAATCTTACTGGATTGTATTTAGAGCATAATCAATTAATAAGTTTACCAAAAGAAATTGGACAATTAACCAATCTTACTGGATTGTATTTAGAGAATAATAAACTAACAAGTTTACCAAAAGAAATTGGACAATTAACTAATCTTACTTCTTTGAATTTAATGAATAATAACTTTTCAGAATCAGAAAAACAAAAAATTAAAAACCTACTTCCTAATTGTCGTGTAAGGTTTTAAATACTATTCAACCGCAAAAAAATAGACATAAGCCGATAGAAAACTCCGACAACTCTTAAAAAAAATGATTTATATAAAGAATTGGTCGCAGCATTAAAAAGGAATGATTAATAGAAAAAGGCAATTGCTCATGTAGCAATTGCCTTTTTTAAACATAATACCTATCTTCTGCCGTCCGAGTTTCGTAAGCCGCCACGATGCTACAATCATTCATAATCATTTCAACTACGAAAATAGGTAAACCGTGTTTTTGCTTATAGATTTTTTCGTACATAGCTTTAAATTTATCGTCTGTATCGCAGATACCATCTATACATTTACGAAAAGCCTTTTCATTACCAAATACTTTGCGTTTGATTTCCGACTTATAGACTAATCCAAAAAAATCGCCTAAAATTACGTGTGGTTTGGTCGGCTCGATGCGTAATTCGGTTGGTATTGATTGTTGTGCTTGACTGCTCATATTTATCTAACTGTTAAATCTACAATTTTGAATGGTTGAATGATTTTATCTGATTGATAAGGCATTTCATTAACTTTCCGGTAGGCTTCATACAATTGTTCCGTACCCAAAAAGCCTAATTTTTTAAAATATTTTGGGCTATCAACGCCTGAGTCACCAGACTTAAACACGACAAACTTATTAAAATGAGTTCGCCAACGTTTGGGAACAAAGGTAAAGGCATGGTAAACCAAAACGATATCTAAGCCGTGATTACGGTGCTTCAATATGAGTGCATCTGCCCAACGAGGTGGACTAAAACCTGCCCATTCATAGGCTTCATCCAATAGCAACATTCCATTTCTAAAATTAGAGAAAAGGTATTTAGCCGTCAATTCCTCTAACGAAGCGGCTCTTTTGCCTCCTTTCGCTGGTGGTTTCAATCCCTTTTTAGCATAAACCGCTTCTTTGAATAATCGCTCTTGTAATTCCTTCGGACTTTCGTAACCCCAATCTTTTAACGTGTATATTTTTCGTTTCCCTTTACGCCACACGTATTTTTGAGTCGTACTTCCTTCAAATTCCCAACCGACCAATAATTCATCCATCGTTATTTCAAACCACCGATAAGCCGACCCGAAGGCTTTACTTTCAGAGGAATCGTGAACCAAAATTCGCAATTCAGGATTCTCTTTCATGTAGCTATCGCCCAAGCATCGCATCAAGGTAGATTTACCCATTCCTCTCGCTCCGATAATCGCCATTGATTCAAAATCCCTATCTCCCGAATCGGAACGGATGTTATTAAAATCATTCATCGAAAAAATAAGTTAGTTGTAAGTCGCTTTCCCAAATCTTCGGCTATCCACGAAAACTGGTGTCGCTCTTTTAGTAATGAGCGTAAATAGATTGGTTAATACGACCGTAGAAGGGGATATTTTCGTTTGTTTAATCGTCCAAAAATTTATCAATGCCCTTTTAGACAAATCCTTTTCTTCTTCCGACATTGGTAAGACCTCCGCAAGGTACAATTCACGAGCATCTTGCATCGCTCCCATCAAGGCATTAATCGCCATGAAGTTTTTTTGCTCAAATTCTGTTGCTTTACCGTCCCTGAGTTTATTTTTTACAAAGTCCAAATAGCTTTGAGTATCGGTGTTAAGTTTAACAAAGTTGTCATAACTTATCGTCCCCAAAAACATGATACCTTGTGAAATAATCCCGTTCACCAACTGGTCAGCCATTGCTTCATAGGTATCACTTGTCCCGACACCTATGCCGTCGCCATCTTCACCGTCTTCATCAACTTCACCGCCTTCAATAAACTCATCTTCATTATCTTGGACAAAATCTCCGTCAAGGGGTGTTTTAGGAACGACTTCGGACTCATCGTCTGATGGACGAATATCGACCAGTTTATCGTTACCATTCAATCTATTTTCAACTTCGATTTCCGCTTCCGTTCTCGGAACGACCTTTTTTTCGTTGTCCAGTATTGAATCGGGAACTTTAGTTGGTGTGCGACCAAAATCAAAATTATCAATATTATCAAAGTCATCTAACAATGCAGCGACCGCAGTATTAGATTGTACTTTCTTAGAGTGACTTGCCATTATCAAAGGAATTAGTTAGAAAAAAAGAGTTAAGAATTGAGTTGTTTATTTAGCGAATTTCAACCTTATGCGTTGGACAATACCGTCCAATTTTTCAGTTTTAAATAGGCTTGGATAGTGTTTGCCTAATTTGGAAAATTGATGCAAGGACTGCTCATCAAATACACCAGACATACCTTCTTTTAATTGATTAATGGATAATTTTAATTCCCCTGAAATAAATGCAGCGGTAATCGCACCCAATTCAGGCATCCCATTTTTATTAATACAACCCAATAAAAATGCAATTGGCTTTTCTAAATTAATAACCTGATTGAACAACTTTGACGATACCTCTAAAACCGTATTCAAATCCTCTTTTTGGGTTTTAATAGAGGTTACGGTTTCCATATTAATCACCATTAGCTGCCCATTAGCGACCAAATCCATCAATTTATCCCCCTCTTTTAGGGCAATAATTGACTTAATTTCATCGTAGGAAATATTTTTTTTTGAATTTTCGGATTTTTTTTCGACCTCACTTTTGCCCACTTTTACGGCATTCTCTGTTGTCTTTATTTCGTTAAGCTCAATAGCTTTTTCGACTTGATTTTCCATTCGTTTTATTAAGATTAAATTCACAAAAAAGAGGATTAATTCCTTGTTTCAAGATTCAAAGGTATTGGATTTGTGGTATTTTATCAATAATTTGCATCCAGTTAGACGGCAAAACACTATGAGAAAGTCGGTGGAAAAAAGTTTATTCCTCCAATATAACACCCTGTTTTTTGAATCATTTAATCTTAGTATAATCTTGGTATGACGAATAAGACGTATTTCGGAATGCAATTTTGTGACATTAACGCACCTCAGCTAATTGGCTTGGGTGCTAAGTCAAATGTTAATTATGGTATGTACCATTATGAAATTATCGCAACCCTAACGCCTGTTGGTATTGATGATAATGATAATAATAGACGTAGAGTACAAGTATCATTTCAACCTAAACACAATGAAGATTATCATTTAATCAATTACGTCAAAGGTGGTGACACACATAATCACAGCATTCCACCTAATTTGCTTGAAAAATTAGAAAATAGAATTAAAAATTTACTTCGTAACTGCGATTGTTGGTCACACGATAAAGGTGGAAAACCTTACGTCATTGACAAATTGTGGGGCAAGTTTATGATAAATGATACGCTTGGTCGTATCTAAGTTTTTAACAAATTACATTTAATCATTAATCATTTAGTCAGTAGTCATTTAATCATTTAGTCTTATGGACAACAACACAGCAAATGTGGAGGCAATGCCTACCACAGGTCAAGGTATCGTCAATCGAATTCAAGAAAAAACAAAAGCAATTAAAGACGGTAAAAATGCACACGAAACAATTGCAACACAAATGGTCGCATTTATGGAAGCGGCAGAAGAAAATGCAATTCAAGAAAAAGTGCCAATTGTAGGTATTTCAAATATGATGCGGTTGCACCAAATGGCTTTAGGTGGTCAAGGTTATCCAGAGGAATTGGAGGAAAACTTCAAACTCACGATAGAAACAACATCGAAAAAAACGGCATCTTTGAAGGATTTCAGACACCGTACCAATGCGGAAGTTTTACGCAGAACGGATAGTGCTGCTCCAATGCTTATTGAGGAAGCTACCAAGTTTGAATTAACCAAATCGGATTTTGAAATGATGGGTAATCGCTACTTGAAGCAGTTGCAAGTCATTTATCAAAATTTCACGTATGTTGCGGAAGATATGGTAAAACAAAAGCTGCAATTGGCAAGAGAATTCAAAGAAGGTAATTTGACTTTCGATAAATTACCTTTGGATTATCAAAACTTATAGTGCATCGCACTCAATTGAAAACAACAAAAAAGCCTTGTCCGATTTTTCGTGACAAGGCTTTTTTTTAATAAGAATCCAGTATGTTAATTGACCATTTTTGACAATAACCCAAAAGTTATAATTTCAAATTACTCCTACCAAACCGTTGCCATTTACCTTTTACATGGTTAAAACGGCTTTTTCGGTTCTTACTTTTTCGCTTTTTGATGTTGTAATTTGGAGGGAATATCTTATTTGTTTCGGTGGACAATCGTTCAATATCCATATGTTGGCACTTGGCAAACCTACGATACAACAAGTTTCACTTGTTTCCTTTAGTAGATTAAATAAGGTTTTATTAACGGGTAAAAAAGCAGCAATTAAATGACGAATAAATCCCGCACCTTTATCATCACAAATACCTGAAATCTTTTGGTATGCTTCGTTTATTAATTTATCCATTGTGTCGGTTTTAATTAAAAATTAACCGGTTAAAAAACTCCTTCGCAATTACGTTGTCGGACAAAAAACGAAAGCGGTACTTCTGTACCGCTTCGCCCAGCTTTGACTACGCTACTGCGGCTAACGCCTGTTCGTGTCGTACTGTCATTTGAACAACTTTTATTTGGTTGCCAGTTATAATAAAATGTTTTTTCTCTTTCCTTGCCGTACATCATGCCAGTCGAAACCTTTTACGCCCCTTATTTTTAAAAAAGTTAGCGGCACTTTCGCACCGCTACAAAAACTACCTAACCTTAAAAATGACTGTTCTTTTTGGTGGAGCGTGAGGGAGTCGAACCCTCGTCCTGTTCATTTCACCTTTGCAAGGATACACTAACGAAAAAACGGTATCTTTTCACGTTACGTTGGTAACGCCTTCTTAATATTTTGACTTATTAGATTTGATAATTAGAATTATCAACGGCTTCTAAAATGGCTTCTTTCGCTTTTTTTTTGTTTGGAAATGATTTATAATAACCGTGTACGAATCTTAATTTACCATCCATAAGTGTTACGCCTAACTCAACGCCTTGCGGAGAAATAGCACTGGGAATGTAAATTCCTTTCGTAAGTTTTTTAGTATCCCAGGTACGTAATTTTGGTTTTTCTATAACTTCAATCATTGATTATTTTATTCAAGTTTATATAAGTTTCAACACCTCCTACACCATCATCTGTCAAAAATGACTTTCCTGCGGAAAGTCGTAATATCAAAATATTGTTAAAAAAATTCTTTTCGCCATACAAACCAATCATATCCTGAAACCTATCGCCTTGCCATTCCATTCGTGCCATTACTCCATAGTTCCATTTCGATATAAACTCGCTTTCGGAGATTGAAAATGCCGCCATATCCTTTACTTTGACGAAAGGATTATTGTCCCGATAAGTAGCGATAATTCGCTTTTTACCAAACCTTCCATTTTTTTCAAATGATGTTTTAATAGTTGGTTCACTAAATATCGTCAAATCCAGAAAGGACGAATCAGATTGCATTTTGACCAATACAGCATACCATTTATTCAAAAAAATAGCTTGATAAATTGGCAATTCAAATCGGTCTTTATATTTATCAGATAGGTTGAGATTAATGTTGGTAGATGAAACTATTGTAGTTGAGGTATCCTTAATTTTAGTTTCAATATTTGCAACAACCGCTGTATTATCGTTCGGTTTTACTTCTGCTTGCAGTCGCTTTATTATCGCTTTATCGACTTTTTCAATCCGTTTGTAAGTGCTAATATCATCTTCTAATGCTTCAATCTTTGCGACACTTCGCCCCTTTTTATCTTTGAAAGTATCTATTTGCAATTGTGCATCGGATAATTCTTTTTGAATATCAATTAGTCTATTAGCCGTTTTTTGCTGCATACATTGAAAAAAAAAGACTAATAACAATACCGTAGTAATTGCGATAAATTTATTCAAAATTCAAAATTTTAGGATTTTTACACTTATTTAATTACAAATATATCTTAAATAATAGAAATATTCCTAATTAACAGATTAATAATAATTCTAACGATTAAAACACGAAAAAAAAGTGTAGCTATCATAAAACCAAATTTATTGCTTATTTCAAACTATTGTAATGATTTCTTTGGTCAGAAATGATAAAAAAAGGAGCGACCAATATTTTGGCAACTCCTTTTTTTCAATAGTCCGTACATTTTTACTACTACCCTTTCTTGATATAAAAATTCACCGAAATCAATTTTTTTAATATTCTAAAATCATTGCTAAAACTCACTTTTTCATTATCAATTAAAGTAGGACATGACGAATAGCTTTTTTTAGGTGTGTTATAGATTTAGAGATTTTTATTGCTTTATTCTATTGAATAATTAGTGTAAAACGATAATCTTATTTTCCGTATATTTGCTAAGGAACGGCAATAGAATAAATTACGGAATTTTGAAAATCATGGAAAAAATAAAAAAAACGCTTTCGTTTTCATCATTTAACGAGCAACAGGTTATTCGTACTTTCGACTTGAAACAAGAACGAAAAATTAATCTTTTGTCCGATTGGCAAGGACGAGCCGAAGCCATTTCATTAGCAGAAGTGGAAAAAGAACGACTCAAAGAATTGCATCAACGACTTAATTTATTTGTTCGTGGTTGGAATGAAGAAGAATTAAAACTAAAATTTATTGGGCCAATCATCGAATTAGTTGCATTTGATAATTTTGAGTTGGAAATTATTGCCTTTTCGGAACGCCCGATTAGTATGCAATTCGGAGATACACAAGTGAAAGGGATTGTTGATACAATGGTTGCTAAAGGTTTGTACGCTCCTGAACAACCTTTCTTTTTTATACATGTTAAGCACAGCGAAATCCCGAAATTCGGGGAATATAAACGAGAACAAGAAAGTACAGGTGACCCACTTGGACAGCTTTTGGCAACAATGGTCGTGGCTCAAAAACTCAATGAAGAACCTCAAAATTTATCTTTATTTCAAAATGAGCTAAAAGATTATTCGACTTTACCAATTTCGGGTGTTTATGTTTTAGGAAGAACATGGATTTTTGTAATTTTAGAGGATAATCGGTATCATTTATCAAAATCTTATGACAGTACGGATTTAGAGGATTTGTTTGAAATCGTTAAATTATTGAAAGCTCAAAAAGAGATTATTTTGGAAATTATGCGTAGGGAATAAGGGTTTTGAATGAGGCGTGATGGTGCAGGTTTTGGCGAAGTTGGGGATTTTATTGAGGGGATAAAAGGGTTTTTGGAGGAAAAAAATAACTACATAAAATATGAATAG